>ERZ1669247.13-NODE-13-length-102652-cov-10.552453_pt1 | contig 102652 bp, 114 predicted proteins | sample MGYA00579297_ERZ1669247 | MGnify/ENA primary metagenome ERZ1669247 (study PRJEB41166, sample SAMN08046056) | hot springs metagenome | biome: hot spring; feature: acid hot spring; material: thermophilic sediment; isolation source: thermophilic sediment from acid...
TTGAATGTTGGGCATGGGAACTCACAGAACCCACAGAATTGGCACTTCCTAACCTCCTCATAAACTTCCTTAATACTCATCATTAACCACTCACCTCAATAGCTTCGGCAATGTCGTAAAGATTAACCTCAACGCCGCTGAGTTTGACGCCTCTCCTTAGGTTTACGTAACATATTGGGCATTGAACAATTACGTTACGGGAGAGCCTAGCCAACTCCTTAACCCTATTGCTAGCCACCTTACCCGCTATCTCTGGGTATGTAGACTCAATGGGTCCGCCACAGCAGTGCGAGGTATCTCTACCCGTTATTACTGGGTCCTCCTTAACATCAGCCTTACCCCTAAACAAGCCCCTAATCAGGTCATACTTATTTAGGTACCTTGCGTATAGGCATGAGTCATGTATTGTGAACTCACCAAGTTTAACGCGGACTCGACCTGGGTCTAGGTAATCTAAGTAACTCCTAATTTTAATGTTGAATTCAGGTACGTACTTTGGATAGAGCTTCTCGAGGGTATGCTGGGTGTGTGGGTCTATGGTTATTACTTCATTCACGTTATTGTCCCTAAAAATCTTGTAAACACTTTTGGCGTAATCGGCAAAATCATTTACGAAACCTAACTCATAGAGCAGGGCGCCACTGTAAGGCTCGTTATCGAGGACCCTAAATTTGATGCCCAAGGCCCTAAGCGTGTTGTATATGTTCTTAACGATTACATTAGCCCTATTAAGCTCCTCGTCACTGGGCCTAAGTAATGCCTTACCAAAAACCTTGGTACCAACAGCTGCAAATCTAGCTAATACGCCGCCCTTAGTGACGCCAAATCTCTCAAGTTCAGTAACAGCTCTTTCAATAACAGGAGCTAATTGGTAAAGACACGAGGTATACAGTACAGTGCCACTATCACTATCAAAGGCCAGACCCTCTCTCCACTTGTTACATATTGACTTATCAACGGGAAATGGAAGCCATGAATCCCTAAGACTGGTCACAATGACATCCCTTAAGGACTTAAACCAGTCAAGAGACACGAACATAAAGAGTCATTTAATAATTTAAAAATTTAACTTGCCTTAAGATGATATTTTATTATTTACGAATGATAAAGATTGCGTTAAATTATTTATATATTGTAATTCATTATCTCTACATTTTTATTTGATAAAATAGTAATACTTAAAATATAATAGGGAATTATGCTTGAGGTTTATATGGATCTGAAGTTCATTGTGATTTCAGATGATTTAACTGGCGCAAATGGTATTTCTGGCTTCATGTCTCGTTTCTGTAATTCTATTGTTATTAATTATGATAATAGCTTTATCAATGATGTAGCTTCTTTACCATATAATTGCGTAGTTGTAAATACTAAGAGTAGAATGATAGACGGCGTAAGTGCAAAGAACCGTGTAAATTATGTACTAGGGTTATTTAATAATGGCAGGTATAGATTTGGTAAGAGAATTGACAGTGCATTAAGGGGGAATATTGAAGATGAAATTTTACCCTTCATTGAAAGAGGATTTATTATTGTAATCACCGATACGATACCTGAATATGGTAGATATACAACTAATGGCTTTACGGTAATAAATAATTCAAGGGATAGCATACTTACTAGATTCAGTCGTGTTACTCCAATCATAATAAATGACATTAACAAACTGATTGATATAAAGAATACTACTGGTAAGGTATTTATAATCGACTCAAGGTCTCATGATGACTTAAGGAAGATAGCTAATTTTATTACAAGAAATCAAAATATAGTACCTGTGGATCCATTATATTTAATTGCCTATACCGCTCAGCAGCATGCTGCATTAATTCACCAGGAACAGTCACGCCTAATAATGAATAAAGTCACTAGGAGAATAGCTTTTGTTATTGGTAGTACGCAGGAAATGACAATTAAGCAAATAAATTATGCTAAGAGTCATGGTTTTTATGTAATTGGACTTTATGATTTAATCAAAACAAATTATGCTGTTGATAATGATTGGATTATCATTTACTTTGATTACATGAGAGATAGAGGGTTACTAACGCAGGAATTGGTAAAGTATTTAATGAATTTTGATGCGATAGTTCTGAGTGGTGGGGAAACCGCAAATTTCATTTTTGAATTATCTGGCGGTTTGTTTATTGAAAGTATTGCCGATATTATGCCATTAATTGGTGTCGGTATTATAAAAGGAGGCATATTAGATGGTAAGTTGATTGTAACTAAGGGAGGGTTCATTGGAAAGGAGGATACCTACGTAATAATTAGGGATTTCCTACTAGGTTTAAGTGCGAAAAATAAAAATAGATGATAAGTACTTAATGGATCGTGAGGCCCAAGATAGGTATAACCTTAGGAGACCCAGCTGGAATTGGGTATGAGATTACTGCCAAGGCACTAAGTAAATTAAAGGATAAAAGTAATGCGGATTTCATCCTAGTTGGGAATAAGAATCAATTTCTAAAGGTACTAAAAATACTTAATTTAGATCCAACTGATATATTAAGAAGTATTGATTTTATTGAAATTCCTGGTCAAGATATAGAGTTTGGTAAAGTGCAAAGGGAAGCCGGCAGGATATCTCTTGAGAGTGTTAAATTAGGAGTTGAACTAGCAATGAAGAATGAAATTGACGCATTGGTAACCGCACCAATAAATAAAGAAGCTTGGAAATTAGCTGGCTCTAAACATATTGATCATACTACGTTACTTCAGGATTTAACAAACTCCAGTAAATCCATAACGATTTTTGAAGTTAAAAAGTTAAGGATATACTTCCTAACTAGGCATATACCATTTAGTAAAATAGTTTCTGAAGTTACTAAAGATAAAATAATAAGGGGAATATTCGAAGCCGATTTATCACTTAAGTTATTAGGCGTTAATAACGGTAAGATCGCAGTTGCCGCCTTAAATCCCCATGCTGGTGAGGATGGATTACTAGGTCGTGAGGAAATTGATGAAATAAAACCTGCAATTGAGGAGGCTAGGACAAAGTACGATATTGAGGTTTACGGGCCGTTTCCAGCCGATTCTGTATTTTATATGGCTGCCAGGGGTAATTATGATATTGTGATTTCACTATACCATGATCAAGGACATATAGCTGCTAAAATGTATGATTTCAGGAGAACCGTGAGCTTAACACTTGGGTTGCCGTTCTTAAGAACATCAGTTGATCATGGAACAGCATTTGATATAGCCGGTAAAGGGATTGCTGATGAAACAAGTATGGTGGAGGCTATTAAAAAAGCTGTTAAATACGCAGTTAAGTATAAGGAGAATTATTCACGATATTATAAGGATACTAATGGTAATATTTAAAAATAAACACAATATAACGGTATATGGGTAAATATTCTAATGTCGATGAGATGAGGGATTTATTTTCTATTAGGGGTTTGGTTGCTGTGGTTACTGGTGCTGCTTCGGGTATTGGTCAAGGTATTGCCTTTGCGTGGGCTGCCAATGGCGGTAAGCTTGTTATCAGTGATATTAATGAGGATGGACTTAAGGAGACTGAGAGGGAGATTAGGAGCATTACCAATGATGTTGTTAGTGTTGCTGCTGACGTTACGAAGCTTGATGACGTTAAGAGGCTAGTTAATGAGTCAATGAAGGCCTTTGGTAATATTGATGCGCTTTATATAGTTCCTGGTATCAATGTTAGAAAGTCAATACTTAGTTATACTTATGATGAGTTTGAGCGAGTTCTTAGGGTTAATCTATGGGGTACGTATTACCTACTTAAGGAGTTTGGTAATGTCATGATTAAGAATCCGAGAGGTGGTTCGATAGTGTTAATGTCATCAATTAGGCACTTGGTTGTTGAGCCTGGTCAATCAGTCTATGCAGCCACTAAGGCTGCAATGGTACAATTAGCTAGGACAGCCGCTGCAGAGTGGGCTAAGTATAATGTTAGGGTTAATGTTATTGCACCTGGCGTAGTTGAGACAGAATTAACGCAACAAATTAAGAAGGATACGGCATGGTATGAGGCGTATAGAACTAAGCCTGCTCTAAAGAGGTGGGCAACAGTTAGGGAGATAGCTGGTCCAGCAATATTTCTGGCGACGCCAGCAGCGTCTTACATAACGGGTACCGTGATTTACGTTGATGGTGGATGGACAGCAATAGATGGAAGGTACGAACCAAACATACCATGAATTTAAAAATTATTAGCGCCTTAAAACCCTATTTATTATTTCGTTTGTAAATTCCTCCGTAGTTACCTTACCGCCAATGTCAGGCGTTCTTACTCCACTTCTCAATACATCAAGTATTGCATCCTCAATTATTTTAGCTTCCCTTGAATAACCAAGCCAGTCAAGCATCATTGATGTTGCCATTATCATAGCCGTCGGATTTGCAATGCCTTTACCAGCAATGTCAGGCGCACTACCATGAACAGGCTCAAACATTGCTCTATCATCACCAATATTACCAGACCATGCAAGCCCAACACCGCCCACGGTAGCCGCGGCTAGCTCAGAAAGTATATCACCGAACATATTCTCAGTAACCACAATATTTAGCATTTCTGGGTGTAATATCATGAACTGAGCCATGGCATCAGCATACATAAAGTTATACTTAACATCTGAGTAATTCCTGGCGACCTCCGTGAATACCTTCCTAAAGAAATAGAAACTTTTTAAAACATTGCTCTTATCAACGCATGTCACGACTTTTTCACCATAGGCATTGCCCTTACTTCTCCTAGCTAATTCAAATGCAAACCTCACTATTCTCTCAGTACCTTTCCTAGTTATTGTTTGAATATCAATAGCTACATCATCCCTAAGTATTAAACCACCAAAATGACTTGAATAAAGTCCCTCACTGTTCTCCCTTATTAACACATAGTCAATTGTTTTACTACCATCACCATAGTCCCTCAATGGAGATTGAACGCCAGGAAGCAACTTAATAGGCCTTACATTTGCGTAAAGGTCAAGGTTAAACCTAAGTCCAAGTATTATGTCCAAGCCAGCCTCAACACCATCCTTGGTCCTAATATTTGGGTCACCCATAGGTCCCTTTAAAATGGCCCTATACTTCCTTGCCTCATCAAGTACGTAATCAAGGGTTACTTTACCAGAGGCTATATTCCTCGCATTTATGTTATCGTAAACCTGTGATTCAATCTTAACATTAAAATTACTACGCATTATTTCAAGGATTCTTAGTGCGCTTCTCATAATTTCAGGTCCAATACCATCGCCAGGTAAAACCATTATATCCATATATCAATACTTACATTTAATGATCCTTTTAAGTTCTACCAATTCTGATCTATAAGGTCTACTCTAGGACAGCACCTCTTGATGCACTTGTTACCAACTTAGCATACTTAGCCAATACTCCCGTTGTGTATTTAGGTTTTGGTGGTGTCCAATTCTTCATTCTATTTTTTATCTCATCATCACTCAACTTAACCTCTAACCTCTTTTCATAGGCGTCAATGACAACTATATCTCCATCCTTAACAATTGCTATTGGACCGCCGACGGCAGCTTCGGGTGCAACGTGGCCTACCATGAACCCTCGCGTAGCGCCACTAAATCTTCCGTCAGTGATTAACGCAACCGTATCCCCAAGTCCAGCACCAACTATTGCCGAAGTTACTGAAAGCATTTCTGGCATACCAGGTGCACCCTTAGGACCTACGTATCTAATGATCACAACATCACCAGGCTTAATCTCGCCTCTTGTTACGGCCTTAAATGCATCTTCCTCATTATCAAAGACACGTGTCGGTCCTTCATGTCTTAATCGCTTAACTCCGGCAATCTTAACAACAGCGCCTTCAGGTGCTAAGTTACCCTTTAGAATCACAATGCCTCCCATGGGCAGTATTGGTGAATCAGCATCTTTAACTATGGTCTTATCCTCCTCCCTAACAGGTAAAAGCCACGGAGCCTTATACTTCTCAAGGTTCTCCTTCAACGTCATCGTAGTTACAGTTAATACATCGCCATGGATTAATCCCTTCTTAAGCAATCTTCTTAATACCAATGGTAATCCACCTAACCTATCTAACTGCCAAACCGCGTATCTACCCCCTGGTAGCAAATCAGCTATGTAGGGAGTCTTTGAGTAAATTCTGTCGAAGTCATCAAGGGTTAATTTAACCCCGGCCTCATGGGCTATTGCGAGTAGATGAAGTACGGCATTTGTTGAACCACCCATCGCGGCATCAATGGCTATGGCATTTTCAAACGCCTCATAAGTCAATATGTCCCTAGGCTTAATACCAAGCTCTAATAACTTCATCACTGCTTCGCCAGCTGCACGAGCAGCAATCCTTCTCCTAGAATCCACAGCAGGTATTGTCGAGGTTCCAGGCAAGGCCATGCCTAATGCCTCAGCTAGTATGGCCATTGTATTTGCAGTATAGAGCCCAGCGCATGAACCAGGTCCTGGACATGCATTGTTCTCTATTAACTTTAATTCCTCAAGCGTTATCTTTCCTGCATAATATGCACCTACGGCCTCAAACGCATCACCTAATGACAGCATTTTCTCGCCAAGGAAGCCAGTCATCATGGGACCACCATTAAAGAATATGGCAGGGATATTCATTCTAGCCCCGGCCATAAGCATGCCGGGTTCAATCTTATCACAACTAGCTAGCAAGACGACAGCATCAAGGCCATGAGCCATAACCATTTCCTCTACAGAATCCGCAATAGTCTCCCTACTAACTAATGAATACTTCATACCCTCATGGCCCATGGCTATGCCATCATCAATGGCTATTGTATTAAACTCCATTGGTGTACCACCAGCAACTCTAACGCCCTCCTTAACATACTTAGCTAATTCATTTAAATGAATATGGCCAGGCACAATCTCATTCCAGGAATTAGCAAGTGCAATTAATGGTTTAGCTAAATCCTCGTCACTGTAACCATCAGCCTTAAAGAGACTCCTATGAGGAGCTCTTTCAGGACCTTCAGTAACAGCTCGACTTCTAACCTTAATTGTTACTTTGCTTGTCATGGAAAATAATAATATATACAATTTTTAAATTTTAATTTAAATTGTTTTTAACCTACGATTTAGCACTAACCTGTACCTGCTTAAACAGCCTTAATGAATACACTAACACTGCCGCTATTATGAAGAAAATAGTGAGTATTAGATACGCTAATGCAAAACTATGAGTTGCGGTCTCTACATAACCAACAATGTAGGGCCCTACGAAGCCTCCCAAATTTCCAACTGAATTTATAAGGCCGATAGCTACAGCTGCTGCAGCGCCTGATAAGTATAGCGTTGGTAGGCTCCAGAAGGAACCAAAACCACCCAGTATGCCCATCGTCATTAATATAAGCGCTATTGTTACGACCGTGAAATTACTTGGAAACGCCAGCGCTAAGGCAGAGCCTACCGTACCTATTATGAGAGGTATTGCCGTATGGTGAATTCTTTCTAAGGTTTTATCTGAATGCCTGCCCCAAAGAACCATCCATATTAGGCCGATTATCCATATAATAGCCACTATAATACCAATCACTAAATAACCATAACTACTACCCAACTTTTCAATAGCCGGCGTCCATATATTAACTGCGTAGAAGTCCGTAATCCAGAAGAAGTATATTAATGCCAGTATTATCGTGACAGGGTTAGCCAAGGCCGACCAAATGCTCTGCTTAGCCCTCTTAGCGGCCTCCTCCCTCTCAGCATTAAGTGCTTGCTCAAGTACGGCCTTCTCCTCATCACTTAGCCACTTGGCATCCCTAGGTCTGTTTGTAATGAAGAAATAGGCTATTGGAGCAAATATTATGGCGAATAGACCTTCTATGTAAAATACCCAACGCCAACCAAGCGTTACTATTATATAACTAGCTAATGGGCTGTTTATTATGGTTGACACGGGTATTGCTGTCATGAACAAGGACACCGCCTGAGCCCTCCACTTTTGTGGGAACCATAGTGATAAGTAATAAATTATTCCAGGAAAGAATGCTCCCTCCATGAAACCTACTAGGAATCTATAGACGTAAAGTTGAATAATATTCGTAACAGTACCCACTAGGAGCCCAAATAGGCCCCAACCAAATAGGAATATGGCAACTATGGTTCTGGCGCCAATTTTTTCAACTAAGTATGTACCTGGCATTTGAAATATGAAGTAGCCAATGAAGAATATACCTGACGCTAAGCCCAAGGCAGCATAGGAGAATCCTAATTCCTCGTGCATTGGTACTATAGTGAACCCTATATTGGTTCTATCGAAGAAGGCTATTATGTACAGTATGAATACAAAGGGTATTATACGGCCCCATAACTTGCCAACAACCTTTTCAAGTGTAAGCTGCTCCGGCTGGGTTGGCATATTCTGTCTTTTAATATTTTGTCTATTTAAGTATTTCTTTTGGCTAAAGTTAAATATATTTCCATAAACCTCTTAAATATAACCATAAGAATAAATATTTAAATAAACTATTTTTCTTTTTACTATTATTATTACTTATACATTCTTCCACACAGTTAGTATATAGTATTTCATTTTTCTCGTATTTACGGCATTTCTTATAGCATTCTAATACCATATTATTTAGATTAAAATTTATATTCTTAAATAAATTCCTCTTAATGAACTTTCGTATCTTATTACGTAAATACTGTCAATACTTTCTTAAGGCAAAACTTAATTTCTGTAATTATGTATCAGCCCTTAATGGCTATGCAAAATAGGATTAAAGGCAAGCTTTCCGTTAGAAATCTCTGGTCAATGCCAGGAAATACACCTCTCTTTGCAAAATTACCCCAGTATTTCCCTGATGCCGAAGTCCTCCAGGTATTCTTCGAGGCTGATCCAGAGGGTGCCGCTGAGGTGATTCCCGAGGACTTGGAGGTTCCAGTGCCCACAGAGGTCATCATCACCTTCTTTAAATTCCCATTCAGTACTCTAGGGCCTTATAATGAGTTTGCCGTGGACATTAAGGTGTTGCTTGATGGTCAGGAGAAGTATTATACGGCTTATAACTACGTTAATAGTGACGTTGGTTTAGCCGCAGGCAGGGAAATATGGGGCGTACCTAAAAAATTCGCGGTCCTCGATATTAAGAGGAGCTTTGACTTGGTCTATGGATTCCTAGAAAGACCTGAGGGATTGAGGCTTGTCACCGCTGTTATTAGGCCTGAGGAGCCCGCTAAGATCGAGCCACTGCCAATCACCAGGCTTGCCCTTAAGGTTATTCCACCGGCTGGTGATGGTGCTGAGCCACTGATTCAATTAGTTGATAGGTATAGGCATAGGTTGACTCCCAAGAGTGTTTGGGCTGGTCCCTGCACGCTGGTGTTCAATAATAGGAGCGATATTGACCCACTCTATAGGTTGGGGCTGAGAAGGGTCATTAGATGTGTTTACGGGACCTTTGATTACGTACTCGATTTTGGCAGGGTAGTTAAGGACTATAGTAAGTATTAAGGTCTTTGTGCTCTATTGATCGTTATTAAATATCAACAGAATTAATTAATTATTATATCAATTACGAAACTCATACTACTCCTTCTCAGTTACCTCCCTTATGGTCTCCTCAACATACCTCCAATCTATCCTTTTCCTCAACCTAATCCTTATCTCCGTGATACTCCTCCTCTTTGATTCTAGGATTATTCGATCACCCTCAAGCCTAACTATGAGCGTATCCTCAACTCTTAGTCTAAGTTTCCTCCTAATGGCTGCCGGTATCGTTACCTGATAATTCCTGGTAATTTTAGTTTCCTCAATCATAGTAGGGCTAAGCAGTTAGGCCTTGTAGCGGTATGAACGCGTTAGGCCTTTTAACCATATTTGACTCATAATCGTTTATAGAAATAACTTATATTAATTAGTTATTATTTTTCTTCACCAGTGCCTAGTAGGACTTTGGTTAGGCTTGTAGAGGATTTAAGTGACTCGGGGTTTAGGGGTGTGGTTAGGGCTTATTACGTCAGGGGCGGTCCTAACTCGTTGAGTATTGAGTTCATTATTTATAGGAGACCGAGTGCGGCTAGAAGGTTTTGGGTTAGGTTGAGGAGGACTATTGAGGCTGTGCCGTCAATGATCATTGCCGTGGTCGTAGGCTTTATCCTGGCATTGATAATGAGGTGGTTCGTTTAGTGCAGTAGTGCCTTTCTTAGGAAACTTATTATTGTACCTAGTTTCACATCATGCAGGCATTTACTCTCTATCATTTCATAATCATCACTTATTAGGATTAATCGAATACAATCATCACCTTTCTTAATCATTAATCTATATGTATGTTCACCATCTGCTATTGCCATGTCCAATTCCTTCACGGTAATGCCCATTAACCTCCTCCTTAGTTCATACTTATTGCTTTGCACATAATTTACTTATTAATGGTCTTTAATTACTGCATGAGTTATTTTAGTTAGTTACGTTATCCATATTACTGCTCAAGGAATCCGAGGGATTTCATGGTATTAATCTCATAATTTACCCTAGACTTAATTATATCCAGCACGTATTTACACTGGCTCACGCAGTTCATAGTTAACTCCCTGGCATAACCAATGTATTTACCCGGGCTCAGTCCACGCAGGGTATCATCATTAACACCCAATTCACCCAGCGCCCTCTCATAATCCTCTGCACCCATCCTGGATACCCTGAATATTGTTAATGCCCTTTCATAGGCATCAGCCATACCCAACGCCCTAAGCCTAACCTGAACAGCTTCACTAAGTACCTCCCAATGATCATTCAAGTCCTTGCTTATAGTATCCTCATCAACATCAATACTACTCAATACGGCATTCAGTCTCCTTACCCCAAGGATCACGTGGGCAACGCCAAGCCCAATATTCCTCTTAATAGTTGAATCACTTAAGTCTCTCTGAAGCCTACTCACTTGGATATGCCTACTTATCTCCATGAGGATTGAAGAACCAAGCTTTAGATTACCCTCAGCATTCTCCAGATCCACCGGGTTTACCTTATGGGGCATTGTGGATGAGCCTATTGGTTTACCACGGACATGTACATAACCAAGCATATTATAGATCCATAGGTCCTGGGCGAGATTAATAAGTGCCTGAGACATTAGGCCAATGGACGTTAACAATTGAGACAGTGAGTCAGGGGGCAGTATTTGCGTTGTGACCAGCGCAGGTTCGAAACCAAGTCCTCTAACGAATCTGTTCAACTCGTCAATCCAATCAATATCTCTACTAATCATTGAGAAGCTCGCCATTGAACCAGTGGCTCCTGAAACCTTACCCTGCAACTTAATGTCAGCAATCACGCTAAACCAGTGGGTTAACCTGCAGGCGTGGTATGCAATCTCCTTACCAAGGGTTGTCGGTGTTGCTGGCTGTCCATGAGTCCTCCCAAGCATTGGTAAACTGGCGTACCTCTCCATTAGAGTAACCAACGTACTTAATAAATTAGTTAGTTCAGGCATTAAGTAATTGTACGTGGCAATTCTAACGAGGATTCCAAGAGCCAAGTTATTCACATCCTCAGAGGTCAATCCAAGGTGCGTTAAATGGGTTATCCTAACGAGACCAACGCCGCTTAATTTCTCCCTGAACAGGTACTCAATTGCCTTAACATCGTGACCGAGTTTACTCTCTATTTCCTTAAACCTCTCGTAATCATCATCACTAAACTTCAATGAAAGTAATCTTTCCTTCTCCTCTTTAGTCAATGGCTTCACTAGACCTACCCTACTTAGTACATTAACTACGAAGTTAAGGTATAGAATCTCAACCCTCAATCTATACTTCACGAATGCCTTTTCGGAAATCACTGCCGCGTAATCCCTCAATTCATCGTAATACCTATCATCCAGTGGTGATATATAATCCACAGTAACTTAATGGTATCGTTATTTAAAAATTTATTTAATGATAGTGACCATGTATTACGTGTACCTGCTGAAGCAATGTTTAAATAAGTGTTGATGTCTTTAATTAAAAAGTGCCACTAACAGTAGTTGTTGGTGGATGGTTTGGCGATGAGGGCAAGGGTAAGGTAGTGTCTTACTTAGGTCTCGTGGATAAACCAAGCATTTGCGTTAGGACTGGTTCTATAAATGCTGGTCATACCGTAAATTACGGCGGGAAGTCCTGGAAGCTTAGGATTATACCTTCATGCTTCATTAATACATCGACCAGACTCATGATAGCGCCAGGCGCATTGCTTAAGATTGATGTTTTGTTCAGGGAGATCGAGGAGACAGGTAGTAGGGGTAGGGTTTGGGTTGACGCTAATGCAGGCGTCATTGAGGATAGGCACGTGGAGAGTGAGAGGAGTAATGAGTATTTAATGAAGGTCATTGGTTCAACTGGTCAGGGCGTGGGTGCGGCAATGGTTGATAGGGTGTTGAGGGTTTTGAAGACAGCCAAGGAGTTTCCTGAGCTTAGGGACTTAATAACTGACGTTAGTAAGGAGGTTAATGAGGAGTTGGATAGGGATGGTAATGTAATTATTGAGGGTACTCAGGGAACTTTCCTAAGTCTTTATCATGGTACTTATCCATTCGTGACTTCGAGGGATACCACGGCCGCAGGCGTGATTAGTGAGGTTGGGGTTAGTCCAAGGCTTGTTGGTGATATTATACTCGTGTTTAAGGCCTATGTGACTAGGGTAGGTGCTGGTGAATTACCTGGTGAGTTAAGTATGGATGAGGTGGTCACGAGGGGCTGGGCTGAGAGGGGTACAGTCACTGGTAGGCCAAGACGCGCTGCGCCATTTAATATTGACTTAGCCAGGAGGGCTATAATGCTAAATAGACCAACTCAGATAGCCATAACAAAGTTTGACGCATTATTTCCAAGTATTCGTGGAAGGAGGAGGTGGGATGACCTACCAGTTGAGGCTAGGAGGTGGATTGAGAGCGTTAGTGAGGCTCTGAAGGTACCGGTTACGTTAGTAGGGACTGGCGAGGATTCCATGGACATGATTGACATGCGCCGTGAGGTGGTTGGGCCATGATGTATGATGTGGCGATAATTGGAGGTGGACCTGCAGGTTTATTTGCGGCTTATGAGATTGTAGAAAACACTAGGGATACAAGCGTTGTGTTGGTTGATAAAGGCTACATGCCTAGGCAAAGGCATTGTCCATTGGCTAATATTGGTAAGTGTGTCTGTGTGCCTTGTCACATAACTCATGGTATTGGTGGCGCTGGGCTCTTCAGTAGTGGTATTATTAACCTAAGGCCTGACATTGGTGGTGATCTTCAGGAAATCCTCAATAGTTGGGATGCAGCTAACCTACTCATTGATTACATTGATAGGATCTTCCTAAAGTTTGGGTCGCCGCAGGATAGGGTTTTTGAGCCTAGGGGGTCTGCATTCGAGGAGTACCAGAGATCACTGGCTCGTGTTGGTGCCCAGCTCGTGCCCATTAGGCAGAGGCACATTGGTACTGACGGTTCTATAAGAGTTATTGAAAACTTCGCTTCATACTTAACAGAGGCCGGAGTTAAGTTCATTATTGGTACTGCGGTTGAGCGTATAGAGCGAGGTAATGGGTTCTTCTCGTTAAAGACTAAGAGAGGAATTATTGAGGCTAGGACGGTACTAATGGCACCAGGCAGGGCTGGAGCTGAGTGGTTTAGGGATGAGGCGAGAAGGCTAGGCATTGAGTTAATGCCTAATCCACTCGATGTTGGTGTTAGGGTTGAGGTTCCTAAGTACGTTATGGACCCAATAACTAGCCTGTATATGGATCCAAAGGTTATTATGTATACGAAATCTCATGATGATAAGGTTAGAACATTCTGCGTTAATCCAGGGGGTTTTGTGGTCATGGAGAGATATGATGATGGTACGGTTGGTGTTAATGGGGAGACATACGTAGATAGGAATAGCAATAACACTAACTTTGCATTATTAACTTCGATTAGGCTTACGGATCCCATGGAGGATACGATAGAGTATGGTAAGTCAATTGCTAGGTTGGCTACGAAGTTAGGTGGTGGTAAGCCAATAATTCAGAGGCTTGGTGATCTTGAAGATGGTAGGAGGTCTACGTGGGATAGGGTCAGGAGGAATGTTATTGAGCCAACGCTTAAGTTTGTAACACCAGGTGACATAGGGATGGCATTACCACATAGGGTTCTCGATAATTTAATGGAGTTCCTACACAAGGTGGATAATGTAATACCTGGACTCGCCTCAAAATACACATTGCTCTACGCACCAGAGATTAAGTACTATAGTATGAGAGCCATTACTAATAAATCCATGGAAACCACAGTCGATGGAATATTCGCAGCCGGTGATGGTGCTGGTTTATCAAGGGGCATAAATGTAGCTGCAGCCACGGGCGTCTTGGCTGCGTGGGGAATATTGATGAGGTTAGGTAAGGATGTTAAAAATGAGCTCATAAATAAAATTAAATAAGGATAGATAATTGGGTTCCTTATCCTGCCCTCGTTACCCTTTTTATTACTAATGTTGATACCAACGCCACAACAGCGCATATAAGTAATACTACACCTAAAATGAGGTTGCGGAATTAATCCGGGAGATAACGAGTAGGAGGGCCCGCGTAATAATAAACAGGACAAGCAAGACTCTTGCAGTCCACGTCTATAAAAACCACGTGGGGCTAAGCATAAACAAAATACGAAACAACGACAAAAGCATAACAATACAAAAGACTCAAAGGCCTAAACGGACTCAAAATACAAATACCCAACATATTCAGGGAAACCATGAACAATGAAGACTACGAAAAACTCGAAAAAAGAAACACTAACACCACTAAGACTAGGGCTTGCAATAACCGACGAAGGAAGAGACGCAAATAACAGACCAACAATGATCGCAGCACACCTATGGCAAACCATACTATGGATGGTACTATACCCAGACAAGATATACATCAGCATCAACGCTATCGACATAAACAAAAATGACGTAAAAATTAAATGGTACTTGGTGGCTAATGATTATGTCTCACTGAAAAACAAGGCTATTGATATACTTAGAGGATTTAATTATGAGGAGTTACTAAGGTTTATGAGTACGGTAATACTTGGCGATGGCAATGTAACCTTACTAAAACATAGTAACAGTAAAGCCAGGCTAAAGCCCGTGATTAAAATATCCATTGGCCAGGTTGAGTTTAATGAATGGGAACCGATTCTTAGCATGCTAAAAAATCATGACATTGACTATGAGATATTCAACAGCGCGAAAGGTGAGGTTCCAATATTTATTAGAGGTAACAATGCCATTAACTTGGCGAGGAAAATATTTGATACTACACCACCGGTAATAAGGATATTATTTGATGTTCTTAATATTGATAAGTGGAATAAATTGAAACAAATGTCTGATTTAATGCCAATAAGAGGCATCTCTCAAATTAAGATAGCTGGTATAAGGTTTTCTATAGATGTTCTTAAGAGGGGCGTCGAACTAAGGGTTGTGAGATGCAATGAGGTTGATGCGCATAAAATTATTAAGCAATTAAAACAAATATACGGTGAGGATTTTGATGTTAGGAAAAGAAGGGCTGGGAAGTGTGTAAAGGTTGTAATTCCCTGGGATGAGGTTAGGCACGTGAAGACATTAAAATGTCGGTCATTCCTAAGCTTTATGAAATGTTAAATAGGACGAAGAATGAGAAAAGGAAAGAACGAATAATCAGGGCATTGACGAAACTTGATCCGAATTATAAATTATAAAGGATAAAAATTATTCAAACCGAACCTGCCGAAAGGCTTAAATCTCCCGTACAAGAGCATAAAAATGCCCCGGTGGCCGAGTGGTGAAGGCGTTGGGCTGCAGGATCAATTTCTAATGCAGACACCCAATCTTCCCGGGTTCGAATCCCGGCCGGGGCTCCAGGAAATTTTATTAGTTTGTGTATTGGCGTTTTAGGCAGTGGGCTTTGGGTGGGGTTTTAGCAGTTTAGGTTGGTCATAACACTTGTTATTGTTATCATTCTCCTTGTCCTGCCTTTGCTCATTGCCTTTCTACACATCCTCTTTAGTACTTTGCAGATCTCGACCACGAGGTCTTGGTATTTCTCGATTTCATTCATGCTCATGTAGGCCATGCATCTTCCGCTCCATTTAGTCAGCTCAGCTCCATTATAACTTGTTCTCTTCAACCTCTCCAAAATACTCATGGCACCCCCATAATCCATACGCACGGTCCTAAGCTTCACGTAGCCGCTATTATCCACGTAAACAATCAACTTCACATCGACTTCATCAACTAATGATCTATCTAGGGGCTTAACATTCATGTTGACTAACGCCAATAGTTGCCTAAGCTTCTCGGCATCAAGCAACTTGCCCCAGTCCTCAATCAAAGTCTCAATCGGTTTTGTCAGTGGACCTTGGTCACTGTAGCTAGGTAAGTAACGCCTAAGCCCGGTCTATGCAGGGTGGTTTACTTGGAGTGACCTACTTAATGCATTCATTGCCTTGGTGAATTCATGGTGAACAATCATGATTGACTTAACAACATTGTAAAGCCCCTTGTTTTTGTGAATCCTAGATGCCAGTTTCTCCCTAAACGCCATAACCCTAAAGCCCATTGACGACTTAACCTACCCAACCCCTTAACCTTCCTCTCGAGGCTGATTAGGTAGACCCACCTGTTGAAGGATTCATTGACACCAATTAACAATTGATATGACTTGACATTGCCAGGAGACACAACGAATGCACTTGGCATGTAGGTTAACCTACTCAGTAACTGATCATTAGGAGTCTCCACGATAAGTTACGTAGTATGGACATTATTGACTTACGAATGCTTTTATACTGTTTTGTTTTTATTTATATTTTTTCTTAGTCTTTTGTTTAGTTTTATAAGATTATTTTTTAGGTGCATAAAATGCACTTGATTTTATTATTTTTATTCATTTGAATACTCCGTATCCTTGTATGAGCTCGGGTAAGGATAAAATAAGCATGATCGTGTTCTCGGGGACTGAGGACAAGTTAATACCGGTCGGTGTGATTTCGCAGGCGGCTGCGGCGCTTGGTTACGAGGTAAATATCTTCTTCACTGGATGGGCAATGTTTAAGCTACTGAAGAACCCAACACCACCCGTTTGGCCTAGGGAGTTTGAGCAGTTCGTGCCTAGGCTTCAGGAGGGTATGGCTAAGATAAAGGCGCCTACATGGCTCGACATGCTCAGGGAAGCCAAGAACATGGGTGCTAAGGTGTATGTGTGCTCAATGATGTCGTCGGCCGCCGGCCTTAAGAAGGAGGACTTTGACCCATCGCTGGTTGATGATATCGTTGGTGTAACAACCTTCCTAGAAATGGCCAAGGGAGGGCAGGTATTATTCATATGAGGTGATGGTAATGAGCCAGGGTAATAAGATACTCGTCGACGCAAGGGGCATTGCTTGTCCCGGGCCAATTACTGAGGTTGTTAAGGCATATAGGAATGCGAAGAATGGCGACGTGATTGAGATATGGGCCACGGATCCAGGATTCGAACCAGACATAAAGGCATGGATTCAGAGAACTGGTAACCAACTCCTGGATCTCAGGAAGGAGCCTGATAAAATAGTCGCGGTAATTAGGGTAACGGCAAAGAAGTGATTGGGGCAAAGACCATGTCCTCCGTTAAAAAGAAGGTCATTATTATTGGTGGCGGTACTGGCGGCGCAATGCTTGCCAATAGGCTTCCTAGGGATGAGTTTGAGGTTACCATTATTGATAGGCAACCCTATAATTACTTCTGGCCCTGGCTGCTGTACATAGCGTTCAGAGGTTCTAGGAGACCCATTAAGCGTGAAATACGTTCAGTACTTAAACACTGGGTCAACTTTATTCAGTCGGATGTTAGAGTTATTAATCTCAAGGATAAGTACGTAGAGCTTGAAAGTGGGAAAAGACTGGATTATGACTATGTTGTGATAGCCACCGGAGCTACTGTGGATTACTCGAGAGTTCCTGGTCTCGATAAGGTCACAGAGATGTACGGTAATTACCACAGCAATGAGGAGAATGCCTGGAGGGTTTGGCAGACGCTGAATAGTATGAGGGAGGGTACATTAGCGGTCATACTGGCCCCAGGTGCATATCGATGCCCACCAAGCCCGTTGGAGGGTACATTCCTTGCCGAGGAATTCTTCAGGAGGAGAGGTTTAAGGGACAAGGTGAGGATTGTCTTTGCCACTTTCTACCCAAGGCCTTACCCGGCAGAGCCAATAAACGAGTTGATAGAGCCACTACTTAAGGAAAGAGGTATTGATTACATAACCTTCTACACACTTGACCATATAGACCCTGAGAAGAGGGTTGCCTACTCAATGGAAGGTGAGGAGCTTAAGTTCGACGCTGCGATAGTCATACCGCCGCATGTCGGTGTTGATATTAAGTATGTACCTGATGACGTACTTGATAGCGATAGGTTCGTCCAAGCTGACAAGTTCACGAATATGATCAAGGGGTTTGATGATGCATTCGTGATTGGTGATGCCTCAGCACTGCCGGTGGCTAAGACTGGAGTTACTGCTCATCTACAGGCTGATGTTGTTGCTAGGATACTTCAGGGTGAGGATGCCCACAATACTGGGCGTACTAACTGCCCATTTGATGTTGGTTATGGTCTTGGTACATTCGTAATAAGTGATTTCAATAACTCGACTATTAAGTATCCGATAAATAGAATTAATCACTTATTTAAGGTAGCCTTTGCGGCAGCTTATTGGGACATAATACTATATCCAGAGCTCTGGGATTCCATATTCGAGGCTTATTTTGAGGCAACGGAACCCGCGAAACTACGTTATCTGTATAGGTGAGTGACATGTTCGAGAATCAGCTAGAGTTTGAGAGCAAGCTTCTTGAGGTGTTAACGCCTGAGTACCTTGAGCCTCTCATTAAATTCCTAAAGGTTGTGAAGAGACTTGATGAACTTGGTATACTTGATTCATTAAGTGACTTATTGAATAATGAGGTTATTGAGGACATTACGAAGAATCTATTAACAACAAACATTATTAAGTTGCTCAATGACTATGATAAGCTGCTATCCATACTTGTAAAGCTCACAGAGCCTCATGTAAAGGAAGGTCTTGAAAAGGCACTTGACCTGGTAGGCGCAATGGGTAATGTTGGGTTATTAGATACATTAAGGGATTTACTCGGTGATCCCGAGGTATTGAATGAATTAGTACATACGCTTATCAATGAGAATAGTACATATTTAATGACTAATTTAGATACACTGCTTGAGTTCATGGCACGCATTAGATGCTGCGCATATGTGGCGTCTCTAAATGCTGCAAGGGAAGCCACTACTGACGGCAAATCCATAGCCGAAACAATGAGTGAGGCGTTAAGAGATAATGATGCCAGGAGAGGATTAAGGTTCCTATTACTGGCAGCTAAGTACTTGGGTAGGCAATTGAGCGAAAGTGAGACTAAGTAACTATGCCTTTAAGTAAACAATGTATGCTTTTAATCCATTAAAATCGTTACCTTGATCATATTCCTTAAACCACAATCCATCATTACCCATTGCTAAGATATATGCCTTAATGTAATCCCTTAATTGAAGAGTCTCCTTAGTCGTTATTACACGTATTATAATATTGTCTCTCCTATACGATACTCTATCCTCTCTCTCCATTAGTAATAACTCAAGAGCAACTTGTATTGGTGAGACGCCAACGACCCTATAGATCATTATTCTGTTATTACCATCACCTGATTGATAGATCGCATCCAGGTACGGCTTTACAACCTGGGAGTCTAGTAATGAATCCATAACCAATGCCGCAGAACCACCATTATTAGCGACTGTATACACTATTTCCTCAAAACCCTGCGGTTCATAATTCACCAACCTCTGCATGGCACAAGTACATTTAGTGAACTCAAGGTAACTCGTTGGAACACTATCAGTATAAAAGGCCACTGCAGTAGCCCTTAGTACCCTATAGATCCTAAATGTCATGCTTGGTATTGTGCCAAGCCCAATATCTATGACGTAAAGCCCAGGTGTTACGTCAATCCTATCCTGTGTGAGATTCCTAAAATTAAGCCTGTACATGTACCTCCTCCTCTCCTTAACATCCAGGTAAGCCTCTATCAATCCTCTCTTACGCAGTAGATTAATGGCATTCCTTGCCGTTCTTGTCCCAAGGCCCGTACCATCAATTATCTCCTTAAATGTTATATAATTCTTATTATTTATTAAGTGCTCAAATTCTAAATAATTAATAATCAATCTAGCCGAGAGAGGTAATTCCTCAAGTGCGCCTACAGTCTCCTCCCCATTATGCTCGCTCTTCATTACAATAAATTAAGCTAATATTCCTAATATAAATAAAGTTTCCCTTTACCTTAACGTCTGTTAAACCCGTACTTCCTAATTATGTAGTTATAGGCTGAGTAAGCTGCTAGGGCGCCTTGACCAGCGGCTACCACGATTTGCCTAAAGTCCCTTGGCGTTAAGTCAATGCAGTCACCAGCCGCATAAATACCTAGTATGCCTGTTTCCATTAGGTGATTAACCTTTATGTAACCATCCTGTGAAAGTTCAAGACCTATCCTCTTAAACAACTCAATAGGCGGCTCTGCGCCTATTTCGACAAATAATCCATCCAATGGCAACTCAAAGATCTCCTTAGTATCTACTCTTTGTAGCACTGCCTTTCTGAGTAACTTATCGCCCTGCAATTCCTTAACAACGGCATTCCAAATGATCTCTATCTTCGGATTCTTAAGCAGTAAATCCTGGTAATACTTCTGTGCCCTTAATTGGTTCCTTCTGTGTATCAGGTAAACCTTACTGGCATACTCAGTTAGTAATAGTGCTGCTGACGCAGCTGAATCACCACCACCAACCACAGCGACAACCTTACCCTTAAATAATGGTGCATCACAGGGGGCGCAATAACTAACGCCCCTACCATTGAATGCATCTTCACCAGGCACGTTAAGCTTCCTCTTCTTCTCACCAACAGCGATTATTATGGTTCTACCCGTATACTCATCTCCATTTAGAGTATAAACCTTGAATAATTCGCCATCCCTCTCCACATTCTCCACAGAATCAATAATTATCGGCACATTGTAGTACTTAACGTGTTCCTCAAATTTAGTCACTAGGTCAGGACCCATTATCCTTGTATAGCCGAGGTAATTCTCAACCCAGCCAGACTTACCAACCTGCCCGCCTATTTCCTCCGTAATTATTATGGTGCTCATTCCATACCTAGCCGCATAAATTGCTGCTGATAAGCCTGCAGGGCCTCCGCCAATTATTATAGTATCATAAACCTTTCCAGTCAATTCTTCACTAACTCCAAAATCCATCTTAGTGACTGAGATCTTGAAGGTGCTGCTCATTGTGCCGTAAAGAGCAGAATTCAATAAAAACCTAACGCAGCTAATTACTAACTATTATGAATACAATTCCTCATCACCGAATCCCTAATCCTTTGCGCATTTTCCTCGGGTACCGAGTCGTACGTGAAATTACCGCCTCCAGTCTCCATGCCAGCTGCGTACTTAATCTTATCCTCCTCCCTCAATATACCATAAACCTCAATGTGCAGATGATAATATGCATAGTCACCCCTTAAGGGCGCCTGGTGTAATACTAGTATGTATGGCATGGGTTTACTAAATACATGTGTTAATCCACATAATGATACCTTAAGGACTTCTGACAGGCTTCTAACTTCCTCATTCGTGAGTTCAGTGATCAATTGAATGTGCCTTTTTGGGTATATATGTACCTCAAAGGGCCAATGGGAATAAAACGGCATGAATGAGACCCACTGATCATTGTTATAAATTATCCTAGCATAGTCTTTAAGCTCGGCCTTAACTATGTCGCAGAAGAGACACCTACCATAATTATTGAAGTATTCCCTGGCACTATCGAGTTCTCTCTCAATTCTGCTTGGCGTGAAGGGCAATACGTAAACTTGACTATGTGGGTGTGTTAATGAAACACCGATTTCCCTACCCTTATTTCTAAACCAAAGAAAGTAATGCGCATAGTCCTTACCTGATTCTTCCCTCACCTTATTAATTATCATACTTAGGACATACTCTATCTGGTCAATGGGTAAGTCACTGATATCATCAATATTATGCTCAGGGGTCTCAACGACCACATAGCACTTACCCACTGACCTACTTGTTTTATAGAACCAGTGATTACCAGGTTCCGGTGGGTTTTCCATCAACATTGGGTACCTATTCTCTAGAATGAGGGCCCTCCATCCATAACCAGTCTCTGGATTTCCAGGGCAAAACGGGCAATAATTACTTGGTTGCCATGGTCTGAAGCGCCTAATATTGGATACCAAGACCCATTCCCTCAGTATTGGATCCCACCTGAGCTCCATCGTAGGCTTACTGCCCATGTATAGTCACCCCACTGTCTATACTAACAACCCAGCCCCTGGGAGCCAAGCCCCTATCCAGGACCTTACCTAACAACTCCTTAGCTTTATCCTCATCCCTAACAAGTGCTATGACAGAACCTCCCAGACCAGCCCCAGATAATTTAGCTCCATAGGCACCCTCGCTCACTAGGAAATTAACTAACTTATCTATTTCAGGTAGGCTAACGTCATAGTACTCACTAAGTAATTTATGTTGATAGGTCATAACTTTACCAATTAACGTCTCCCTCCAATCATAACTGGAAACTAAGCTATCTACCTCAGTATTACTTAAGTTAAGCGTTTTTATTAAGTCCTTAATATCAACGGCCTCTCCCTTAATAACCTTCAATGCCAATTTCGTACTTTCGTTAGCTCTCAATGTATATAATATCCTTCTCCTGGGTGTGTCATCCAGTTCCCTAATAAATCGCGACATATCATCCTCCTTGATCTCATTCCAATGAACCTCCCAATAATGGATCCCAAGTTTCTTCCTCAGATTCCCTGGTATGTCCATACTAAGTAATTTACTAAGTCCTTCATCTATCTCCTGCTGACGCTTGGGATGTATATCCGCAGTACTATGCCTAATGCCTGTATCTACAACCAGGAACGCTCCACTGAGGCGTGGTAGAACCTCGACATTATAGGGAGGCTTGGTCTCAATAACGACAATATCGCCAAAGGCAGCCGCATACTGATCAAGCCTACCGCAAGGTATACCCATAACATCGTGCTCTGCCTCGTAGGCTATCTCGGCGACTGCCTTTCTATCGAGGTTGAATCCATTAACTGCACTGATTGCAGAGGCTAACGCTACTAATAATGTTCCGCTACTTCCAAGTCCTGACGCTATTGGTACATAACTACGTATCCAAGCCCTAAAGGGATTAACCGCATAACTATGTCTCATAAATGCCATTACAAGAGCCCTAACATAATCACCAAACCACTTACCACCAATCAATTTTAAACCACTTAGTGAGAATTTGTCGAAGTAATTCACATTATCATCCCTTAAATTACCTGACGCCACCATAAACTCACCCTGGGATTTAGAAATAGCGATGTAAGTCCTTAGATTAATACCAACGGCAACCACCGGCAACCCTTTATAATCCTGGTGCGTATTCAGAAAGTCTAATCTGCCAGGTGCCGAAGTTACCAGGGTTGGTTCCTCATTAAAGAATTCCCTGAATTCCCTAGTAACTATGTCTACGGCCATAATTACTGAAGTGTCTTTATAATTTATTGTATTAAAGGATTAAAGGGCAACTTATTAGTTAAGTATTGTAGTTGAGGTACGTAGAGAGAACATTATAGGATTAACGGTAGATATCCTCGAATTCAACCATGGTGTCGAGACAGTGGAAAGCGCATCAATGGAGAGTGGTGAACCTGCAACTAAAATAGTGAAGACATTATTACTTAAGGTAGATGATGAATATTTAGTGGCGATAGTTAGGGGGTGATAAGGCAATTAATTTTGATAAGTTGTCCATGATACTGGGTAAACACGTGGTCATGGCTAAGGCTAGGGAGGTTAGGCAGGTATTGGGCGTTGATGTCGGTGTAGTAACGCCACTTAGCGATAAGGTTTTGCCACTTAGGGTTATTATGGATCCATTAGTACTGGAGAATGAGTATGTATTATGCGGCAGTGGATCCAGGAGCACATTGATTAAGAAATACTAGAGATTTAGTGGATCTACTTAAGCCTGAGTTCATTGATGCATTTGAGTAGGCTTCCTGAGTTTGGCTATAAAATAGCCTGGCGTATCATGTACATGCGGGTAAAACCTAATGACCGAGTTTCTATACCTATCAACAAGACCGCCGGATGTGTTAGGTATGCTTATGTCAATAACCTCGAACCCCAGGTTCTCGGCATAGGCTATGTTGTCCTCGTTCTCAAGTGGTGGTATTGTGCATGTTGAGTAAACCAGGACCCCACCTGGCTTCAGTAGTTTCCAGGCAACCTTAATGAATTGCTCCTGGTACTTTGCTGTCGATTTCACTGTTTCCATGGTCTTCATGTCAAAGAGCCTGGGTCTAACGCCCATGTCAGTGCAGGGTGGATCAATTAATATCTTATCCACAGAGTTAATTAGGTCGGGTTCATCAATGTCCAGAAACCTTGTATCCCTAACCTCAACCCTATATAGGCTATCCATTCCCAACCTACTTAGATTCTCGATTATTTCCCTAATCTTATTCTCACTTCTATCAAACGCATAAACCACAGCCTTACCACCACTAAGTTGTACTATGTGGCTCGTCTTACCACCTGGTGCAGCATTCATGTCAACAATCACATCACCAGGTCTGGGATCTAATATATGGGTAACCCATTGAGCTGGTAGGCTCTGATCATAGAAAAGACCAAGCTCATACTCACGCAAATCCCTAACCTTAGGCATATTATATACACTAACCAGTGTCTTAACAGCGATGCCTCGCCTAATGCTTCTAGCCTCATCACCATTAACCTCAGCAATTCCAAAGGCAACTATCTCACCATTGGGAGCAATTATATTAACCTCATCACCCTTCTTAACATCCTTATTCATTTTAACCACGCCAGGTACATATAAGTTAGCACCCACATAAACACTCTCAGAGGCTTTTTTATCGGCTAAGACGTACTTACGCGCCGAAGGTACTTTATTAGGTCCCTTAACAGGGAACCACAGGGCTTCGGGTAGATCCTTATCTTGATAAACATCAACTGAGTGTTCGCGTAATAATTTTAGTAATTCTTCAGGACTTATCTTCAATGTATTGACTCTTATATAATACTTACTCGGTGGTTTCCTTATACTTTCGAAAATGCCTTGCAATTCACTGTCGGAGAAGTACTGTAAAAGGTATTTATATAATTGATAGTCAAGCCTATGTCCTTTAACAATTTCCACCTCTCTTTCCTCACTACCCCTCATTCGCGTTAAGTCTGGGTTCCATCATAATTACTTAAATCCCTTAATCTCCTCAGTAGTACGTTAGCAGCGCCATTGGGATTCTCCTTGGCTAACTTCCACAACTCCATACTCTCGGTTATTATATACCTAAGCACCCTAGACCTAGTCTTAATGGGTTTAGTACTCTCAACCCTAACATAACCATCACTCGCCAATTTCCCAAGGACTTTAGCCGTCTTTAATATGTCGGAGTGCCTACCATTAAGTCCAGCGAATTTGAGCAATGACCTTGCCTTAATCGTGACCCTCCTGCCCCTGCTCTTACTTATTAAATCAATGAGTGCTTTAACAATTCTTGAATCATACTCCTCCATACAAAGCACACTTCAATTAAACCCTATATAACAGTTATTCACTGAGACACAACGCAAATCTCTTTTAAATAGGGCAAAATAACAGGTACTGTGGAGCTTGATACTAAGTTAAGATCGTTATTAATGGAGCTACAGTATAGCTTCCCAATAGTAAAAAGGCCATTTCTTAAAATTGCAAATAGGCTTAATGAGGACGAGGACTGGGTACTAGAAAAAACAAGGGATTTGTTTCGCAATAGTGTAATTAAGAGAATAGGTGCCCTCGTGAATTATAGATCAAGGGGATTGGTATCAGCATTGGTCGGTGTTAATGTACCTAGTGATTTAATTAATGATGTTGCCAAGGCTATAAATTCTGATGCGCAGGTTTCGCATAATTTCGTTAGGGAGCACCCTAGGTATAATGTGTGGTTTGTTACAAAGGCCAGGAGCAGGGAGGAGTTAATAATGAAGGTTTCCAATACTCTATCTAAATTTAGTATTAATGACTTTGTAATTCTAACGGCTTTAAGGACCTATAAGATAGATGTTAAGTTCGACCTAATGAGTGGCGTATCTCGCACGAAGTCCATGGTATTACCACTTAACGTGCCATCAATAGAATCCGCAGGACTATCAATGGAGTTCTTCAGGAGGTTAAGGTCAATAAACATTGTGAGGGAACCCTTCAATGAAATAGCCAGTTTAGCCGGGACTAGTGTTGATGAGTTGGGGAATTTACTGGATAATTTAATGAGGATTGGAGTAATAAGGGACTTTTACGCAGCACTGGATTCGGATAGGGTAGGTTTTAGAGAGAACGCCATGGTTGTCTTCAAGGCAACCCCAGAAACCTGTGAGAGGACTGCTTTAATTGAGGAGACGACACACGTAGTACTTAGGGAAGTGACCCTTGGTTCATGGCCCTACAACTGCTATTTCATGATACATGGTATTAATAGGAATGTGCTTGAGGATGCCATAGGAGATATAATGAGGAGACTCGGCGTTAATGAATACGAAACCCTGTATAGCACCAGGAACTTACTGCCTGAAATGCCGAGGAGACTTGAATTAACTAGTATGTGATATAGCCTTTGCCCTATTGACTAACCAATATGCCAACGCAAGTATTAGTATACTCATAACTAGTAATATTCCATAGTCTAGGGAACCGCTGGGCGATGCAATGTAGAGCAGTAATTCTCTTGAGATGGCAGTGAGCACTACGGCTAATACTAAGTCAACAACCACGGTACCTGACCTAATGTACTCCAGAAACATATCAACAAATTCAAGGGCAATAACCACAAGGAATACTGCGGACAAGGCGCTCAGTATTTTTAGATCCGATATTGAGGAGAAGGGCATTAATGATGCTATATCCCTAATGGCGAGGTACAGTGCCACTGCACCAAGAATTACTGTTATGACAATTATCACTAGGTATAGGGCGATACTTATGAACCTGAATATCCTTACAACATCCCTAACATCCACACTGTGAATTTTTGGGGAGATTTTTAAGGCTCTGTCATAATTTATCATTATTAATATGTCATGGATCAAGTCCTCAGTTTCATGAATTATAATGCAATAATATTTTTAAGGCTCTCCCATAGGCGCTTATCGTGTCCTTAGAACGACTTTATGAGATTCTTAGGAAAGTTGATAGTAAGGTTGATGAAGTATATAAATTGAGAGATAGTAGTGATGCTGAGATTGCCAGGTTGATAAATGAGGTTAAGGTTAAGGTTCAGAGCGAAGTTGAGGAGTATATAAAGAGTGTCGTTAATGAGTATAGGGAGAGTAAGTCTAGGGAAATTGAAAATGAAGTAAGCAAGTATTCTGAGCAGTTACGTAAGGAAACTGAGGAGTTCAGAAGGAAGGTAAATGATGCGATTGACAAAACTGTTGATGAGGTCATTAAGTTATTAATCGGTGAATAGGCGAGATGTCGAGTAGTTACGTAATTAAATTGACGGCATTAGGTCCTAGGGTTAGGGGGTTAAGGGCTAGGTACTTAACTAAGGATAAGTTAAATGCATTAATACTTGCTCAGACGCTTGATGATGCAGTTAATGTATTAAAGGGTACTGACTATGGCGATGTGCTTGAGAGGTTAGGTAAAATAGTTGATGAGGCTCAAGTAACTAATGAAATTAGATCTCATGTAATCAAGTCAATAAGTTTATTGGCGTCATCAGTGCCATCACCAGCATCTACAGTATTAAAGTCATACTTAATGAGGTTTGAGCTAGAAAATATTAAGGTTATCACCAAATCGTTAATGAAGAGTTTGGAGAGTGGCGTTTCTCTGGAGAGCTTACTTAATGTGGCTGTTGAGGAGGAGCTTGGCAGGAGGCATATTCTAGCTGCCATTATGAGTGTTAGAGATGTTGAGGATCTACGTAATAAGTTAATGGAGTTTCAGCATCCTGCAGGTCCTGCACTCGACGGTTTCCTAAAGGTTAGTAAGCAGTATCCTCAATATAGTATCATGCTCATTGATACGTTCATTGATAAGGCCTTCATAGAGTACTTAATGCATTTAGCAAGGATTGATTACTCGGTTGGTAAGTTCATTAAGGAGCTTGTTGATTACTATAACCTTAATGTGTTTCTAAGGGGTAAGTTGTGGGGTATATCTCAGGAGTTAATTAATGAGTTAGTAATACGTTCAGGCGCGGTGTTTAGTACCGTAATTAAGATCTACGGTGAATCACCTACGAGAATTCTCGAGGAACTAGCCTCAGTATTTGTATCATTAGATCAGTTAATTAAAGTAGCCGGGTCCTCAGATTTAAGGTCGTTAGTTCAGTACCTCGGACCGTTCAGTTATAGGTTTATTAAGGATCTTGAGGATTCCATGATATCATTATTCACAGAATTCTCTCCAGGGGCTTCATTAGCCGCTGTGCACTTTAAGTTTATTGAAAGTGACATGGTCATTGCATTACTGAATGCCTTCTTAGAGGGCATACCTAGGGATTTCGTAGTTAAGCTTTATGGTCCAGTTATTTAATGTTCTTTATATCCTCAATCTTCTTCAGTAGCTCCTCCTTAGTCTTATTTATCCTCTCATTTACCTGCTCAAGATACTTATTCACTATCTTCTTTGCTTCCTCCTGGACAATCTCGTTAATACCTGGCATCAAGCCTTGTATATTGGCAAATTATAAATGTTTTATGCCCCATAGATCCATCGCTTAATTTCAGGGGTTAATGAAACCATGAGTGCAATTAATGAAGTTAACAGGAGTATTAATACATAGGTCCTATAGGGATTATTACTAACCGCATTACTGCTCTTTATATACGCGATTGATGTTATAATGGCGCTGTTACGTTCAACGCATGTGCCGTTTACTGATACGTTAACTATAGTGTTTATGCAGGGGCACGATAATGGAACAGCCGGTTTTATTAGTAGGTTAACGCTATCATTGGCGTACGTCGATATGTATAGTGAGTACGTGTATGGGGTATAATCAACGGCTCTCCCATTACTTAATACAGTAATTGAAATATACCCACTACCAAGTATTGTTGTATTTATTGTGAGGATGCACGAACCGGGTAGTGTAATGTTAACCCACTTACTCGTTGGGTTATAAATGTTGAATATAACCTGGGTTTGATTAATGATCCTTACGTAATTAACCATTGGTATTAACGTGATTTCGCGGGCGGTTATTGAACCATTACCTAACTTTTCAGGTTGTCCATTATTTACTGATACTAAGGCATTACCAATCACATAATTATTTATCCTAACTACCTGGGGAAATACGCAGGTCGTGTTGTCTCTTAACTCACCGTTTATGCATGTGTAGGTAGTGAGCATGCCCTGGCTTGGCGGTATTACCAGTAGTATTGAACTTACGATTAATAGTAACAACGATACTACTCCCAAATACTTAATAACGTCTAGGTTTCTCGACATTACTAAGCCCTACGGAAGTGATTACTTATTGCATCCCAATCCTCCTTATTTAACCTCCAACCCATTGCACCCGCATTCTCCTCAACATGCTCCAACCTACCAGCCTTCGGTATTGACACAAGATTATCAATACCTATGTACCAATTAAGCACGACTTGTATTGCAGACTTACCATACTTCCCACCAATACTTCTGAGGAACTCATTATTAGCAAATTCGCCCTTCTCAAGCGGCGTATATGCCAGGTAAAGCATGCCATTTCTCTGCACGTATGGTATTACTGAAGCCTCATCAACCCTATGAAGAAGGCTATACCTATTCTCCACGGCAGCAATATCATACTTACTAAAGCACTGCCTAGCTCTCTCAATACCCTCAACATCAAAATTACTCAAACCAACAAACCTAACTACACCATCATCTATCAACCTCTCAAAGGCCTTCATAGTCTCGCAAATAGGTACGTCAGTGGCGGGCCAATGAAGTAAGTACAGATCTATATACGTGCCCAGTCTCTCCCTACTCGCCCTGGCCGATTTAATGGCGTCATTATACTTCGAGTGCGTCGGCCATACCTTAGTGACTATGAAGAGTTCCTCCCTTGGGAAGCCCCTTATTGCCCTACCAACTAATTCCTCCGCATGACCACCACCGTACATCTCAGCCGTATCAATAAGCGTCATACCCAACTCAATACCTCTCCTTAATACCTTGACCCAACCCTCGTCGTTTGAGTAATCAGGTGACCAGAAACCTCCGCCGAGCCCCCACGTCCCCATTCCGATTACGGAAACCTTACCATTTATTGATTTTATGTACTTAGTATCCTTACTTAATGGCATGAGCGATCATGAAAGCGCTTTCATGAAGCTTATAAGGGTTATGCCGAAGACCTAATGACTTAGTTCTTGAATTGAATTATCGTATTAATTTAATATTATTCATTATTAAATATATGCATTGATCTAAATATAAAAATCCTTATTAATAAGTTGTGTAATAAGTAAATGATATTTATGGAATTAGGTGATAGAGAGAGGACGGTCTTAAGGATTATTGGTGACGCCTGTGATAGGAAGGGTCAAGACAGTATTAAGCTTGAGGAGGTTTCTGAGCGATTTAGAATAGCTGGTTTTAATATTAATGATGTCATGGACGTATTATATAGGCTTGAGGACTTGGGCTTAATTAGGCTCGAGATAATTGGCTACTCAACAATAATACGCATTACGGATAAGGGTAAGGATGTTTATAGATCCCTATAGTCTTTGCCTAATTAAGGCGTTAAGATTAAAATCATTTTGTTAATTGAATTATAAGGGGCTTAATCATCATGTTTAAGAAGGGTCTCAATTTCATTAGGGAACCTTACAAAACGGTCATACAAAACCTACTTAACTCATTAATTAAGTTGTATGATGATAAATTAGTTTCACTTGTTGTTTACGGTAGCGTTGCGAGGGGTAATCCACGTATAGATAGTGATATTGATATGTTGGTAATTTTCGAGGAATTACCAAAGCCCATATCTGATAGGATTAAAATGTTTGAGAGGGCTGAGGACGAGATCCAACCGCTACTTGATGAATTAATGAATAAGGGCTACGCTATTACCCTATCCCCATTAATAAAGACTAGGGAAGAGGCTGGAAGATTCTCGCCACTCTACCTGGACATGACCGAGGATGCGGTAATCGTCTACGATAAAGATGGATTCTTTGAAGGAGTTCTTACAAGAATAATTAATAGGCTGAGGGAATTGGGCGCAACGAGGGTCTGGATTAGCGATAGGGCTTGGTACTGGGTCCTGAAGAAGGACTATAAATTCGGCGAGGTGATTGAAATTGAATAACCTTGAAATGGCAAGATCCTACATTAACCAGGCAACTGAGAGAATAAAGCACGCAAAAGAAGCCCTAAATGGTGGTAATTACCCATACGTGGTTAGGCAGTGCCAGGAAGCAGTCGAATTACTGCTCAAGGCAGCATTGAGGATTATTGGCGTGGAACCACCGAGGTGGCATGATGTTGGTCCGGTGCTCAGGAGGGAACGTAATAAATTTCCTGGGTGGTTTCAGGAATATATTGATGAATTAGCGTCAATATCAAGGAGCCTAAGAAAAGAGAGGGAGTTCTCAATGTATGGTGATGAGGAAAGTGGGATACCTCCCGAAGAGTTATACACCAGGATAGACGCTGAGAGGGCACTTAATGATGCCGAGAAGGTTCTTTCATTAGCTAGCAAACTGTTTAATGAGGTAAGTTAGGTTGTAAGGAGGAGATTTTAAGTAAGTTAAGTGTAGAGATTTTTATCGTTTGTTATACGCATCCTGTTGGTTTTGGTGCTCCTGCTACTTTGCATGCTCCGTGGGCTGGTCCGTCTGGGAATAATTCGTATATACTCTCCAGTGTTTCTCCAGTTTCCTTTAGTAACATCTTTATTGGTGGACATACGCCATATGTTTCCCAGTACTGCCTTAGGTACTTAACCACCTTCCAATGTCTCTCGGTCATTTGTTGTACGCCTTCGAGATTCTTAGCCATCCACTCGGCAACTTTCTCATCCCAGATTTCAGGATTTTGCAGGAAGCAATCTTCATCTAACACTACCTTCTTTCCATTAACCTCATACTCACCTGGGCACGTGACTGGCATTTAATCACCCAGGACTGTAAGTACTGCATGTTGTAAAAGGGTTATTACACGTTGCAAGTGAAATTTCATTAATTTTTACAATTAAGTCCTCCTTAACTTAACTCTAAATATACCCTTTGGTATCTCCATTAACGTATGAAAAAGCTTCCTTGCCTCATTAAGACTTAGATTATAGGCAAATCTGATTAATGTATTATCGATCAATATAGCCCTATCCCCAAGTAAGTCCTTATCAACTCCACCAAGGACCTTCATCTTCAGTATTGTGTAAATCAGGGCCTGGGCGCCAAGTAGGTACTCCTTATTCTCATCCATAGTGATACCATATAGGTAATTATGGGTTAGCACAAGTCCTGGATGATGAAGAGTCCTAACCCCCAGTCTTTTACTAACCACATCATTAAGTCTCATAACGCTGGGTCTACACATCAACTTACTGCCTAGGTATTCCACAAGGATTTCATTATAATGATCAGCATGTATTAATATATCGCGGCCCCTAAAGGCACCCAATACCTTAGTTAACTCCCTAGCCCTTAATTCAGACTTGAACTTTATTCTCTCAGTATCGAGCCTTGCATACTTTATTACCCACCTCACTGAATCATCAAAACTCCTCCTAAATAATGCCGAGTTATAACCCCTGTAGGCCTCGGCTATTTTGGTCTCCATGTAGGCTATGTACACCTCCTCATTGCTTATTGATATGCTCGATAATCCACCAGTTATTGCCTTAATTCTAATTTTCATGCTAATCAATCCATAGGGATCAATTGGTATTACCTCAATACCACCTTTATTCAACTCTTTTAGTACTCCATAGAATACTCTGGCATAATTAACATCAAAATACTCAATTTCATAAAGTAACTGATCAAAGTCAATCTCACCATTTAAGTAACGCCTAACACCCTCAACATCAGGAACCTCAACTATGAAAACATCATAATGCTGTGCAATCTCCCTTAAGTACTTCATGTATTCAACACTAGGTGGCGATAGGATTATGCTTATCAAATTGAATCACCATTATTTACCCATTGAATGAAAAATGGATTATTATTTTATTTTTAAGCAAAATCAATTACCTTATAATCAATTACATATACGTTATGAACTGCCTAACGCCAAAGTTCCACGAAGCCTCCTCGCACCTATTATGCCTAGTCCTCGGTACACCTACCTTGCTCATAAACTCATCAATACTAATCCTATCAATATAATCACCAAGTCTTTCACCAGGCTGGGCTTCTCTCCTCCATACATCGATTATCTTCTTAACAGCAGCCACAATCTCCCTATACTCGGGCGGATTAACCGGTAGCCATGGAATAACCTTATAGGGCAACCTTGGGCCTGTCCCTGTATTGCTTGTCTTACCGCCAACGAATATCGCCACACCAATCTTCGTGGGGTCCCAATCAAAGTAATCACAGACATTCTTACACCTGCCACACGCTATGCACTTCCTCTCATCAACCTCAATACCCACTGATCCATCCGGCTTACCAAAGACCTTAATGGCACCGACAGGGCATACAGCTGCCACGTCGGGCACCGCCTTCTTAAGGGCCTCGGTGCTAGATGGCAGACAGAACTTAATTCTCTCTGGGTCGGGCTTTGGGGCTTGTCCATAGTGTCCAACAATAACTATGTCGCCAGCTAATGTGCCACCGCACACATTTGTGCAACCGGCCACAAAGACCATTAACTTAGCCGGTAACTTTTCCTCGCCCGTGAAGTACGGCTTTAGGTTATTATAAAGTACCTGGGTTATTGATGGTGCATCAACTACCGCTGTTGTGCATGTTAGGTAGGCAGTGCAGGAGGTTATGTGCCACAGTGATGTTCCCCATCCTCCCACTGGAAAGCCTAACTTCTCGACCTCTTCCTTAATTTTCAACGCTTTATCAAGGCTATCAGTTATGAACTCAATATTCATGCCTCTAGTTGCCCTAACAACACCGAGGCCATACTTATCAGCAATTTCTATAAATTTCTCAAGAGTATCCACACTAACCCTACTATTTGATGGTAAACCAACCTTAACAGTGAATACCTTATCACCAGTCTCAGATACGTGTTCAATGATCCCATTACCATGGAACTTTCTATCGATCCACCTACCATAATTGCTCCTAATAACCTCAGGTAATTGGGTTGAGAACGGTACTGGCAGTCTCTTATTCATTCTATCCCTAGGTTCAGGAGTTATGGAGAGACTCATGAGCATCACCTCGAACCAGAACCACCTCCGAAATACTCACTCATCACTTGTTTAGCCCAGTTTTCATACATTTTCCTCTCATCATCAGTTAAATTAGTCCCTATAGAAATCCTCAAATGCGATGACGGTGTTCCCTTGGGCTTATTTGGTAGAGTCTTATCAGCAACCTCACTAATGACCTTAAAGCCCCTCCTAATTATCATGTCACCTATCCTATGTCTACGTGGCGCCAAATCCATGTACTTATTAATTAATTCTGTAGCAAATGGAACAACCTCCTCAACTGAGTCTAACAAAGCAACGGCTCTTGCGAGCTTAGGCCCGAAATGTCCTTGAACATGGGCACCAACGAGTAATGCAATCTTTCTATTCTTGCCTGGCCTTATTGCAGGAAATGCTTTCCTGATGCAATTCATGGCTTTCAGGCACTTGGATCCATCTATATTGAGTTCCTTCTTTTCTTCATTCCAAGTAATGGCCTTTGATGGACATGAATTAACGATTTCCTTTGGATTTATTTTACCCTCCTCGACCATCTTCCTGAACAATCCTTGATCAATTTCAGGAGCACCAACCCACGTACCGATTAATGCAAAATCAGCCCTAGAATTGGCTGTGGCGCAATCCATTGGACAACCACTAAACTTGAACTTTATTTTATACGGGAACATCTGTGTATTTAAATATCTGTAAAACGCCGGGTGTGATCTGATGTAGTCCATGGCGTGTAATGTATCGTATAGTGCGAACTCACATAGGGCTGGTCCAGGACACGCATAAAACTCTCTAAATGTGTCGCCTGAACCACCGACATCACTACCCATTATGGTCCTAATGGCATCCACGGCCTCGTCAGCCTTCTCAGCAATCATATTAAGAACAAGCGCTCCAGTGTTACCGCCAAACTCCATCAAACCTATCCCATACCTCTTAGCGACCTCAACAACCTTTCTCAAGTAACTGGTTGAGTAAAACCTACCGGCAGGTGCATAGGTCCTGAAGTGAATTTCCACGAACTTACCATCCCTACTCCTTCTAGCCAATATTCCACTGAATACATACCTAACTCTGAATGATCCGCTAAGCCATGGGGTGTACTTCCTGGCTAGGCCCTCGGCGTAAGGCTCAAGTGGATACTTCGTCTTCTTAAGTTCTGTGACATAGCTAGGCCAGGGACCCTTCTCAAGGTACTCAAGCATCTTCATGCCTCGTTCCAAATCACTTATCGTTTGAGCAGTCTCTGTACCCATAACTTATCATAGATTGTAAGGGCTATTTATTTTGAAAAGCTTATTACACATAGAACGTGATATTTCTCAGTACATAAAACAAATAATGAAGTGATCATAGTGTAACTTAAAGCTCGGCGCTTTAGTGGGCTCCCTTATTTGGTGGTATGTATTGATGTGTAATGCTACGGTTTAATGAATAATGAAATTAATACCGATAATATAATCTATAAGGTTTCGTTACGATGCATGGAATGTCTCATGGGCAAAGTAAGAAAGCAAGATGATGAAGAAGCTCTATTCTAGATGTAGGTGGCTTACATGGCTTATGTGAAATAAAATCAATTAATTAAGTATTAATGTAAGTACTAATGAGTAGGAATAAGGATAGGGTAATTTTCTTCACAACAATGTCTCCCTCTGAGGAGGACCGAATCCAGGCAGTACTAAGGCTTGCGTTGATTGCCTCCTCATTAGGCTATGAAGCCTTCATATACCTAGCACTTCACTCAGTGGTTATGGCTAAGAGGAATGTATTTGAGAAGTTGAGTAATGCCACGAAGGACATGTTGAGGAATGCCATGAAGAGTAATGTTAAGATCATGGCATGCAAAGTGGCCATGGAGGGCTTTAACGTTAAGAAGGAGGAGCTAATTGACGGTGTATCAATTGCGGAACCTAAGGATCTATTTGAAATTGCTAAGGGTTCTATTATTCTCTCCTGGTAGTTTCAATACCATTTAGTAATTCTGATAGATACATCATATAATTAAGTTCTAAATCCTCTATTAAACCTTCCATGAAATTCTCATTAAATAGATCCTCAGTAATAGCCGCCTTTACACCACAAATAATCACCGCCCTCTCATTATTGGTATCAAGTCTGAGGGGAAATAAAAATGGCGCAATCGATCTATCTCCATGAAACTCATAACCCAACTTTGTCGTTATTTCCTCAAGATCATTAAAAACCTGAGCAATACTGGGAAACTCCTTAAGGCTAACATCCATAACAAGCTCCAGGTCAAGCAATGCAAGCGACACATAATCCTCCTCCCTAGCGGCGTTTATCAGCAATGGCTCACTACCCTGGGTATATAGTATTAAATTAACCTCCTCACCCGTCGACTTCATTATATCATCAATGGCATCGGAAACGCTGAGTTCCTCCAGGAAACCGGAGTTCCTGGCCCTATTTACCAATTCCAAGATCTCGTTCCTCTTCCTATCACCTTCACTACTCATTAATTAATGAATTTCCCATTATCTTTAATATTATTTTGCACATACTACGTGTAATAATATTTTTTATGTTTGATGACTACTACGAATAGAGTATGAACGAGTTTTACCTTGTTCTCTACGGATACATTCCATATGCCGTAGTAGTGATATTCCTAGTGGGCATTATATATAGAGTGGTCACGTGGGTCACGGCAAAGGGATTAGTGGGGCTTTACAATGTTAATGTCTGCCTGTATAGAGATGGTTGGGGTTCAACAACTATAGAGGTTCTTAAGAGAATTTTCATTTTCTATACATTACCTGGTAGGGATAGGGATTGGTCACTATTCATAGGGTCCTTCCTATTCCACTGGGGAATCTGGATTGCATTGATCGGGCATCTCGGCATAATAATTCCAGGTACATACCTGGAAAAGTGGCTTGGATTAACGCCAAGCCTTCACCAAGTCATTGCACTATATGTTGGTGGTACTGCTGGTACAATAGCACTAATTGGGTTATTGATTCTAATTACGAGGAGGATCACTGGTAGAACAATTACTGTAAGGGTAATGAATGAATATAAGGTACGCATTCCTCTACGTATGTTTAGCTTCCTCGATGATTACTTCGCAGTGGCAATACTACTGGCAATAATAGTTCTAGGGCTTTATCAAACACTCGGTATAACACCATACAATCCAGCCTATGTCGACATAATCAGTAGATGGATGTGGTCCCTGGTTACGCTTCACCCAAACATCCAACCAATAATTAACTACCCAATACTCCAGGTACATGCATTACTCGCCATGGTATTTATTGCATACTTCCCATGGAGCAAGATGATGCATCCATTCTCATTCCTCTTCATGCCAACAATAGCAAGACCAGCAATAAAGGTGAAGACCACGTAGGTGAGGTGATGAACTATGTCATTTGACAAGGTATTCAGAGAAAGACCATTCAAGTGGGGTGATGTATCTAACTTCATGCATTACTTGGCGGATGAGAAGCTGGTCTCAAGGCTTCATGAGGCAATTAAATTTAGGCAGCAGGTAACCACTGATGAGAAGAAGGTCGAGTACTTCAGGAGAAGATTACTTGAGGAGTATGAGAATAATAAGAATGTGAGGATGGCTGTGGACGTATGTGTTCACTGCGGGCAGTGCCTAAATGCGTGTCCAACATACATAACGACTGGTGATCCATATAACTCACCCCTTGGGCGTGCTGAGTTGATAAGGGCTGTAATTAAGGCGGATAAGGTTAGCGGTAAGTTGTTTGGTAGAGCTGTTGGTGCAGTTAAGAAAATCGACATGAATTACATAAAGAAGATATACACGTATTACTGGTTATGCCTTATATGCAGGAGGTGTGGTTATGCTTGTCCGCTTGGTGTTGAGCAGACTGACGTAACAAGGGTAGTAAGGGGGATACTCTATGAGATAGGCATGGCATCTAGATTTACGGCATTAACAGTAGATGCCCATTGGAAGAGCGGCAATAACATGAATTTAACTCCTGGAGCTGTTAAGTCCATAATCGACTTCGTGGTTAACGAAATCAAACAGGAAAGAGGTATTGAACTTAAGGTTAAGATTGACGAACCTGCCTACGCCCTATTACTACCGTCATCAGCTGATTATTTCATGAACATGGAAACCCTCAAGGGTTATCTACTATTCCTATATGCAATCGGCATAGACTATACATTGAGCACGAAGGCTGCAGAGACAGCCAACTTTGGCCTGTTCCTTCATCCCAAACATTTGCAGGGCTTGGCTGAGAAGTACGTCAATGTTGCCAGGGAGTTAGGCGTAAAGCTTGTAATTGCTGGTGAGTGTGGGCATGCATGGAGGGCGCATAAGAACTATACGTTGCCGAGGCTTAGGGAGTACGGGATAGAACTGGTGCACATACATCACCTGGTGGCGAAGGCCATAAGGGAAGGAAAAATAAAGTTGAATCCTGAGGCTAATGGCGATATAGTCTATATGTACCAAGATCCGTGCCAATATGCCAGAGGAGGGGACTTGACCGAGGAACCGAGATTCATACTAAGTCATGTTGCAAAGAGGTGGGTTGACCCTGAACATAATAGATCATGGACCTGGTGCTGTGGAGGCCAAGGGGGGAACCTAACGGATGAGGTAGTACCGTTAGTTACGCAATATGCAAGGCTTTGGTATGAAGAAGCACTTAAGAAGGATGCACAGTGGGTTATTAGGCCATGTTCAATCTGCAAGGCGCAACTCAGTCATGTTGTTCCTTACCTAAATAAGATGTATGGGAAGGAGATTAAGTATTCGGGACTTATGGACTTGGTTTATAGAGCACTAGTTATTTAAATGCATCTAAATAGAAATTAATGCTTTTCAACCGAAAAATAACTATTTACATTTTGTTTATTCTCTATGCAATTTTTGCACTAAACAAGCGACTTAATAGCAAATGAATACAGGTGGATATTAATGAAGTCTAGTAATGATGTTAGTTCCATAGGTTTAGTTCCTGAAAGTCTTAGGGTAGAACTTCGGAGACTTGTGAATGTTGAGTATGATAATGTAATGAGTGATATGCTCGCATATATAATTATTAGGGGTCCCGTTACGTTATACAGGGTCTCCAGGGAAACTCCATATAGTATTTCATCTATTTACAAGAAGGCTAAGTACATGGTCAAGAACAACCTATTGACACCTATGGGATTGAATGGTAAATCAAATGGTAAGCATATATATGAAGTTACTGTTAAGGGGTTACTAACATGCCTAGCGTATAAGTGCCTTGATGACGATATTGTACTAAATAAGCTTAAGATTAGATGGAATTTAAGAAACTATAATAATTACAGGTTAGTATCCATACTCACGGTATTGCCATACATAATTAAGAATGAAAATCTAAGGATAATTGAGAATATAGACACACTAATGATAACTGCATTAAGTGCACTCGTCAATAATACAATAATAAATAACAAGTTAATTGATGAGTATACAGTAACAAACGTAAAGAACACCTCAATTTACTACCTAGTTAGCAATATCATAAATAGCATGTCGAATAATAAGAAGCCAGATATAATACTTGGTAATAACTCATTTCTTATCGGATACTATAAGAATAGCAAGATACTATATGTATACATATGCAGACTATGTGATAAGAATTGTATACTAACATACGCATCATGCGATAATCATTGCCCATTAATCGCTGAACTAAGTAAAGATATGATAAACCTAGTAAAATAATTAAGATATTAATAAAATATTCCAAAATTATTATATATTATCATGAATATTAATAAAATATTATATATTATCATTGATTAAGATACGAATTAATATTGCATTTATTAATATTCGTAGTAATATATAATAATTTATTCGTAAACATATAAACTTTCACAATCTATGTGAAATAATTCTTTTTTTAACTAAAGTAATATGATGCTGATGCTCGAGCTATACTTACCAATACCACACCTGTGGATAATATATGGCGCCATAGCACTTGTTATAGAGATGGTGATTGGCTTCGCAATTGAAATAAACCGAGGTATACTAGCCCTATCACACTTAAATAGTATGTTGCCCATAAAGGGACCCACAAGGAACTGGGGCTCAGCAGGTGCATTTATTGCTGGGCTAATTACGGCATTCCTATATCCATTCTATGGTGCACCCATGACATCTTGCCACACACAATCCACATACCTAAGCAAGCCCAAGGTTAAGGCGCTCGCCCATGCACTTGTTTGGTGGGGGTTCGTGTTTGCCGCAATATCAACAACGCTAGGCTTTATCTATGACGAGTGGGTGCCAAGTGGTGTTCCAGGTCTCGTGGCCTTTATACCAGGCGGTAAGCTTGGCCCTACAGGTCCGTATGCGGTAATAGGAACTGGGGCAGTTGGCGGTATCCTAATTGTAATTGGTTTTATAATCATGATGGCAATTAGGTGGCAAGGCACTAGATCAGTAAGTGAACCTGCGGTTACGGATTTCTTCCTATGGACTACATTCTTTGTTGCACTAAGTGGTTTCGGTATAATGGGTGTTGAACTCACGGTTCCAACCAACTACTATGCATTGGCCACGGCGTTTAGTGTACATATATTTCTCGTTGCGATGATGTTCGCGACAATGCCTTGGACAAAGTTTGGCCACGCCATATACATGTACATATGGCAATTATACGATAGATACAGGACTTGGAAAGGTGTGGAGCCTAGGCTACTTGGTCCATGGAGCGGTGAATTAGCAGAGAAAGCACTGCATTCTCATCATCCAGGTCATACTACTAAGGTGAGGTCCTGAGGTGGTGGACATGCCCTCCTACGTAATTCCAGCTAAATGTACGGGTTGTGGGGACTGCGTTAACGTATGCCCAAGCCACATAATGAAGTTCACAAAATCAGGTATACTTGGTAGGAAGGCCTATAATGCAGAACCAGAGTCCTGCTGGGAGTGCTATAACTGCGTTAAGCACTGTCCACAGGGTGCTGTTCAGATAAGAGGTTACATGGACTTTACGCCACTTGGTGGTGCCGTTGAGGTCTATAGGGATGAGAAGACGAATAGAGTTTACTGGACGATTAGGTATAGGAATGGAACTGTTAAGTACTTCGTGTTCCCAATAAGGACCACACCCTGGAACTCAATAAAGCCACCACATGAATACCCAGAACCATCTAAAGAGCTCCTGAGGACTCCATACCTGTCCTGTGAACATGAAAAGCTTGGTGGCAATAAACTCGGTGTTGAATTACCCAAGATGAAGGTTCCAGAAGTTGTTAAGGTTGAGGTGAGGGGGTGAGAGTATGACTAGGGTTAGGTACGTAGATGCTGATATCTTAATAATTGGTGGCGGAATGGCTGGAGCAGGAGCCGCATGGGAGGCCAGGTACTGGTGCAGGAATTGCAGGGTGGTACTTGCCGAGAAGGCGAATATTAATAGGAGTGGTGCAGTGGCGATGGGATTATCCGCGATAAACACGTACCTGGGCCTTAAGTGCAAGGAGAATACTGTAGAGGATTACCTTAAGTACGTTAGAGGCGACCTAATGGGTATTGTGAGGGAGGACCTCGTCTATGATTATGCGAGGCATGTAGACTCAACAGTTCACTTATTTGATGAGTGGGGACTTCCAATATGGCCTGAGCCTAAGACAGGCTGTTACGTTAGGGAGGGTAAGTGGCAAATAATGATTCATGGAGAATCCTACAAACCAATAGTTGCTGAGGCAGCAAGGAAGGCCCTTGGTGATGAAAACATACTAAACAGAATCATGGTGACCCACCTAATAAAGAGTGCAAGCAATCCAAATAGGGTTGTTGGTGCCCTAGGTTTCAATGTGAATGATGGTACGTTCTACGTATTTAGAGCAAAAGCTACAATACTCGCTGCTGGTGGTGGATCACAGATATATAGGCCCAGATCGCAGGGTGAGGGACTGGGCAGGAGTTGGTATCCGCCATGGTCATCAGCTTCCTCCTATGGCATGTTAATCGAGACTGGCGCGGTGATGACAATGATGGAGGCCAGGTTCGTGGTACCAAGGTTTAAGGATGGCTACGGACCAGTGGGTGCTTATCAATTACTGCTTAAGACAAGGATTAGTAATGCCTATGGCCAAGACTTCTGGAAGCCTCATGTTGATGAGATAAGGAAGTTATACGGTGGTAAGGGTAAGTATGTTGACTCACCAATCACACCAACAACGCTCAGGGTGTTTGCCCAACGTCTTGAGTGGATGGCTGGCCGTGGACCGAGCCTAATGAGGACCGAGGAAACAGTGAAGAAGGGTACAGATAGTGAGGCAATTGCTTACGAGGACTTCCTAGACATGACCATAAGCCAAGTTGTCATATGGGCTGGACAGAACCATGAACCATCAGAGAGACCTTACGAGGTAATCACCACGGAACCCTACGTAATGGGTAGTCACGCCACTGAATGTGGTGCGTGGCCAAGTGGTCCTGAGGATCTAACACCCAAGAAGATTGATGGCCTGCCTGGCGATAGGGGATACCAGTATTACTGGGGTTATAATAGGATGACGACACTGGACGGCCTATTCTGCGCAGGTGATGCTTGCGGTGCTAATCCGCACAAGTTCAGTAGTGGTTCATTTACTGAGGGTAGGTTGGCAGGTAAATCAGCCGTACTTTATGTAATGGATCACAGCGACGAGAAGATAGATATGAATAGAGACCAGGTTGATTCATTAATAGCCAAGGTGATGGAGCCACTGGAGCGTTACCAGAGAGGTAGGTACAATGTTGTTACTGGGCCAAGTTACATGCACCCAGTAGACCCAACCAAGATGTTTTGGAAGCAGGGCTTGTTTAGACTTCAGAAGATAATGGATGAATGCGCGGGTGGTTGGTCCAATTATTATATGACCAACGAAGTTATGCTCAACAGGGGTTTAGAACTACTGCAGTTCCTTAAGGAGGACTTCATGAATTATGCTGCTGCCCAGGATTGGCATGAGTTAATGAGGGTTTGGGAGCTTTGGCACAGGATACTGACTGCAGAGGCCGTGATTAGGCATATGCTATTTAGGAAGGAGACCAGGTGGCCTGGTTACTACGTTAGGTCGGACTATCCGGCGCTGGATGATGATAATTGGCATGTATTCGTTAATTCAAGGTATGATGCGAAGACTGGACAGTGGGAGTTATGGAAAGTACCTGTGATTCACATAATAGAGTTTCCATGAGGTGGTCAGCATGAGCCTTAAGATAAACACACCACCCCCACATGGGGGTAAACTCGTGGATGCAGTAATTAGGGATAAGGATAAGGCAATTAGTATGGCTGTTGGTGCGATTCCCTACGATTTAAAGGCCACTAGGGATCCAGTGAGCGGCTTACCAATTAGGAATGTGTATAGGGAAATAATGTCCATTGCCTACGGCTTCTTCAGCCCACTGGACAGGTTCATGACTAGGAATGAGGTTGAGAGCGTGCTTAAGGAGAGGAGACTCCTTGATGGTTGGTTGTTCCCATTTCCAATAATATTCGATATTAGTGAAGATGACTTGAAGAAACTTAGTGTAAAAGAGGGTGATAGGTTGTTATTGAGGCTTAAGGGCCAGCCATTTGCGATACTTAATGTTGAGGAGATATGGAATTTTGATCCGAAGGACTTGGCTGATAGGACATTTGGAACTCCTGAGAGAAATCCAGAGGTTGTTAAGAGGAAGTTCGACGAGAAACATCCAGGTTGGTTAATATACAGGAGTATGACGGGTATTGCGTTAGCTGGTAAGGTATACGTGATTAATGAGCCAGTGTTTAAGGATCCATATAACAGGTTCTGGTACCCACCGGCTAGGTCACGTGAAGAGATGCAGAGGAGGGGTTGGAGGACCGTAATCGCTCACCAGACTAGGAATGTACCGCACACTGGTCATGAGCATTTAATGAAGAATGCAGCCTACCTTGGGGATATTGAGCCGTGCCATGGAATATTGGTTAATGCAATAATCGGCGCCAAGAGACTTGGAGATTTCATTGATGAGGCAATACTCGAGGGACATGAAGCACTTAATAAGTATGGCTATATAAGCCCGAAGAGGCACATCGTTACCTTCACCCTATGGGATATGAGGTATGGTAACCCACTCGAGTCACTACTTCACGGTATAATTAGGCAGAACATGGGTTGTACACATCACATGTTTGGTAGGGATCATGCGGCTGTCGGTGATTACTACGACCCATATGCAACACAGATACTTTGGGAAAAGGGTATACCGAGCTTCGGACTAAATGCGCCCCCCTACGACCTTGATAAAGGCCTTAAGATAAGGCCAGTCAACATTAAGGAGTTCTGGTACTGCCCGAAGTGCGGTGAGATAACCTACAGTGATACATGCGCTCACACAGACATAGCCCAGAGATTCAGTGGCAGTTTCATTAGAGGATTAATCGCAGAGGGTATTGAACCACCACCCATAATCTTCAGACCTGAGGTTTATAGAGTAATTGTTAAGTGGTGGAGGGTTTACGGCTACCCATTCGTTAATAAGAAATACCTTGAGTTAAAAGAGAGGGAGCTTGAGGCCGATGTACCACCAATGGATGTACCAATGAAGAGGTGATAGAGATGCCCTACAAGATCTCCGTAATACTGGATAGGGCGAGGCTTGAAAGGATTAAGGGAACTCCATTAGAGAGATTAGTTAAGGATCTATATGGTGGTTATTTAAAGGTAATTGAGCTTGAGGTTCCTGATGATATAGCTCAGAGGATATTAAAGGAGTTTCCGAGGGCTAGAATCGACGCTAGGGGATTCATTGAAGAGACACCTGTCGCCTTTAAGAGAGAACTCTTTGAGGTGATTGCCCAATTAAGGAGTGTTAGTAAAGAGATCTTTGGCGAATTATTGAAGCCAGAGAGACTCAGCAGGGTTAAGGAGTTGGCGGCTAAGGAGGAGGAGTACTTGCCACCACCAACCTTGCCTGAGGAGAAGTAATGTCTATGGTTTCTATTTAAAACATCTTTTGATTAGTTCTTATTTATGGGTTCTTTATTATGTTTCATGATTATGAAACGGAATTTATTAAGGTGCTAAGATTAGAGCTTAGGAATTTAGGAATTGAACTTACTGACGAACAACTTAATAGAGTAAGGGTATGCGTTAATGAATTAAAGAGAAGGCATTTACCACTAAGTGAGGCTAAGGAAATAGCCAGGATAATTGCACAAATACTTTCCGAAAACCCACTAGTTACATCAACGAGAGAGGATGTTAGGCAATTCCTCTCGGTAATAAGCTCCTGTAGGTTAGTGGGTTTTCAATTGCGTAGACACGAGTCAATATATTGCCCAATAATGGTTCCCATGGGCTTCATAGGTATATCAATAATAGCCATATCAACTAGCTCAGGTAATGTGACTCTACTCATAAAGAGAGTTGGTGAACCAGTAAGTGATAATGCTTATTATGCTGAAGACATAACATTGGTTGGCTATTTCGATATAAGTAATGTGGTATGGACACAGAGAATGAATCCAGGTATTTATCTCGTGGAAATAAACAATTTATATGGTAATGATGTTAATATCAGTATTGATGTAGTGACATGCATTTTAGAAACTAAGAAAGATTGAACTGAGAAGGATCATAATCATGGTAACTTATAAAGACGCTTATTTAATGCATTTTATGCACTGATAAAATTGTATTTATTCAGTTGAATATCAATCATATTTAATGAATAAAGCATTAATGAAAGAAGCCATAATGGGCTATGAAATTCCGTATTCACTTAATCAGTTTACTATGGCTTTGAATATGGACGTTGATGATACAATGAAGGAACTATTAACGTATATAATTTATAATGAGCCAATAACACTATACAGAGTTTCTAAGAATACTAGATTTGCAATATCAACAGTATATAAGAAGGCTAGAAAAATGATGCAATATGGATTAATACGACCATTAAATGGATACGGCTCAAATAATGAAAAGTATATCTATGAATCCACAGTCAAGGGATTACTAACATGCCTAGCCCTTAACTGCATAGGTGATTCAAGCATTATCTTAAGCAAGATATGCAGAAAATGGCGATTAAGAAATTATTGCTGCCAAAGAATCATGAAAATCATGAAGGCATTAATGATAATGCTTAATCTCAATAATGACATGATAAAGGTTATTGAGGATCCCAAGACCATAATGATTTCAATACTTGAACATAGAGATCAACTGAGACATTTTCTTAGTAATGATGAGCTGAATGATATAATTAATATTGCCACGCATTACTTAATTAGTAGATTAATTATTGATGGTAATATAGTTACGAAATCATCACTATTAGTAGGTAATGAAAAGTTCGTTGTGAGTATAGACCTTGATGGAAATATGTACGTCTATATGTGTAAGCTTTGCGAAAAGTCGTGTATGAATGTACCCATACCATATGGTTCCTGTAAATGTATTTTATTTAACGAAATTAGGAAGTTAAGATTTACCCAAGTATTGTGAATTATCATAGAGTTTTACGTGCTATGTGTAATAATTATTTAATCATCATAATACAATATAAGGTATAGGGTGGTTGTTATTTCGATTTATGTCGTTGGAGTAGGTCCCTGGGATCCTGAATTAATTACTGTAAAGGCCATTAAGATACTGAACAAGGCGGATATTGTCTTTTACGGTTCATTAGTCAATGAGGAGATAATAAGTATGTATGCACCAAAGGCTGAAAGGATATATATGGGTCATGTTAGGGGTGATGCCCATAGGGAATACATAATCAAAGCAATAGAGCTGGCCAGGAGAGGTCTTAATGTTGTTTTCCTTAAGAACGGTGATCCAGTGATCTTTGGCAGAGGAGTTGAGATTTGTAAAGAGTCCATACGTAATGGTATTCCCTGCGAGATAGTACCGGGAGTTAGTAGTTTTACAGCCGCGGCCGCCAGATTCATGGTTGAATTAAAGGGCATAGTTACATTAATGGCCTATCCAGACATTGATTATGATGTTGAATCCGACATTAAGGTCATATTTATGGGAACAAGGATTGCGAAGGAGTTAATACGTAAATTCAGTGACAGGAATGACGTAATAGTGATTAGTAGGGTTACGTATCCTGATGAAGAAGCACATAGACTAGATATTAACGATCCAGTTATTGATGAACTTAATGTAAAACCTCCATCATTAATATTTATAATAAGACGTGATAATTATGGAAATTACGATACCTAGGCTCATCATAGCATCGTATAAGGGTAAGAATGGTAAGACAACGGCCACATTAGCGTTGTCTTATGCATTGATTAGGGCAGGATTAAAGGTATCTCTATTTAAGGTTGGTCCTGATTATATAGATCCAAGTTATCACCTTGCGGTCACTAATACATTGAGTAGGAACCTTGATTACGTATTAATGGGTGACAAGGTCATTTCAAGGTTTTACAAGTACTCCCTGAATTCGGACATTGCAATCGTTGAGGGTGTCTCAGGGCTTTATGACAGCATTGATGGCATTAGCGAAGTGGGTAGCACCGCTCAGATTGCTAAGCTTCTTAAGGCACCTATTGTTCTTGTAATTAATGGGGAGAGGATTAATAGAACGGTGAGAGCAATAATTAGGGGATTAAAGGACTTTGATAGTGACGTGAGGATAGCGGGTGCCGTAGTAACTAACGTTAATCAAAGACAATTAGAGAAGTTAAGGATTGCCGTTGAGGATGAAGGTTTGATTTTTCTGGGTTATATACCGAGGAATGATGATTTAGAGAGTATAATGCAATATAGGCATTTAGGCTTGATTCATGCTGAGGAAATTAATAAGCAGCGTTTAATTGAGGTGTTTAAGGACGTGTCGAAATTTATAGATATTGATAAGGTTGTTAGGGTTGCCAGGGAATACTCGGAACCCCTTGAAGTGAGGAATTACGTAAGCTTAGATACATCTAAAATAATAAGTAATGAGGTAAGAGTGGGTATATTAGGTGGGAGAGTGTTTACATTCTATTACCCAGAAACCATAGAGAGAATTCAAACATTTACGAATAATATTAAGTTCATTGATCCTGAAGTTGACCAGGAACTTGGTGATCTAGACCTATTATTAATTGGTGGTGGTTTTCCTGAGGTTTATGGAGAATCCCTTGAGAGGAATAGGTCGCTTAAGTCCGACATACGTAGGTTCATAGATTCAGGAAAACACCTATACGCTGAATGTGGTGGTTTAATGTATTTAACGGACTCAATTATTTATAATAACGAGGAATACGAGATGGTGGGTGCCATAGACGCTATAACAATAATGCATAGAAAGCCCATGTGGTATGGCTATGCGAGGGCTAGGGTGATTAGGGATTCTGTGATTGGTGATGCAGGTACTGTTTTAATGGGTCATGAGTTTCATTACTCCTCATTAATATTGCGTGGTAATTATGAATTCGTTATTAAATATGAAAGAGGAGTTGGTATTCATGGCTTTGATGGTTTTCAAATAAATAATGCCTACGCTCATTACCTACACATTCACCCAGATACTTATGATGTAATTGGTAGGATGCTTAGAAGAATCTTGATCAATAAGGCCAGATCCTAGTTTAATTAAGTATATACTCGTTACCGCACTGCATGGCTAATGCCTTTACTTTATTGCCATCCATAATTGCTACTGACCTGCACCCATTAACGAGAGTAGTTGGAAAATAATCAATTAATGCCTTTACAATAACTCTCCTTGCCTTACTAACGGTATTTATATCACCATATTTATCAATTAACATTTCATATAATGAATTAGAGGCTATTGATTTAAGATTATCAGGTAGGATAAATAGAACGTTTTTAGGAAATTCCTGATATAGCATTAAAAGCTCATTACTAGGTCTCCCTTTGCTACTCAGATAAAGTAGCCTTACGTAACTTTCAATCTCATAATCATTAAATTCAATTAAACCCCAATTACCCTTAATAGCCCTAATTGCCAATTGGGCGGTATCCTCATTTACACCATCAACACGCATGAAATACGCGAAAAGAAGTAGTAGATACCCACCTATACTTATCAAGTACTTATTCCTACTTACCCTCTCTAATAAGCCCATCATTTCCAACTCAGAGACTTTCCTATAGAACGTTGCCTTACTAACATGTCCTGTTAATGATGCCCATAGTGGGAATGGATCCTCCTCTCTTGCAGTCTCACGAATTGTATGAAGTATCAACTTCAGTATCATTAGGTGTACTACATCGATTCCAATACTAGTTAGCATCACTATTTTTCAACGGCCGAAGTTAAAAACGCTTATTTCACGTGGAATTAACCTTAAATCTCATAATTATAAGACTGATAATAATAAATAATGAAGAAGCAATGCATAAAACTCAAGCTACCTAACGAACTTAGTAACATAGTTAATAATGCTATAGAACTGGCTAGTAATTATGACCCAAATAGCAGGGTTAGAGAAAACGCTGAATTATTTATTAAGGCTCACATAGTCCCTCTTGAATCATTCATCATAATTAATGATGATGTAAAAATTAAGATTAACGTAATGGAGAGATTAGTCCTTAAAGATACATCAATACTATTAAGTGACATCATGCCATGTAAGATTCAATTAAAGAACAAGTATCAATCACTAATGAACCTTTACCTTGATTATAAGATAAAGTTACTAACTCTATTTTATGGATATTTCGTGTGTAATGACATACTTAATTATTTAATATGGGCTTACGATTCGTTAACTAATGATTATTTAATTAAAAGGTTAATTAATGATTATAGAGTTAAGGAAAAATCCATAGTAAAGGTATTAAATGATATCTTTAATTTAATAATTTGTGACTTAATTAATTATGTACTAAAAAGAAGTACTTCGATAGAGCGTTCATTAATTGAAAAATTTCTTAAGGATATAAATAATAAGATATTTATATTATTAAAGGTAGATAATGATTGCATATACGTGGGTTTAACATAACTATGCATATCACTTTTATCGAAATGTATTTTACATATATCGTGGAATAGCATTAAAATTCACTTCTACCTAGATATTATTGTGAATAGTATTAATGCAATAAACAAGGTTATTAATAATGCAATAAGTAAGGTTAGGCTATTTGAGCCCAACTCATTGATTAGGGAGAGAGCTGACTTATTTGTTAAAATCCATATTATTCCCGTAAATCAACTAGTAAGAATAGAGAATGGTATGATTATTCCTGTGGCATACATAATTGACTTAGCGGTTATTAGTCATTCAGTAGTGCGCATTAAGGATTATCTTGAGATGCATGAAAGTGATGAGTTAAGCCTTGGTAAGAGAGTAGGAAAGGCTAAGAATAAGGATTTATTAGTCACTAATTATATCGATTTAATAATTAGGACCTTAAGATTCTTTAACGATTACTTTATATGTAGGCATGTTCTTGACCATGTAGCATGGGCCTACGATGAAATCATAGGTAATAGTGCCGTAATTAATTTATTTAAACGGGAGTTTAGGGATGATAGGGAGGTCGATAAAGCTCTTAATGAATTATCAAAACACATAATTGCGTCGATTATGGATTTCTATAATGGAGTGAGAATGTGGGTTCTTAATCATGAATTAAGAAGGCCTTCATATACTCAATACTTCATTGTTAATGAAATACTAAAAAAGCTCTCACTAAATGAGCATTTAACGGTTGTTGAGGCTAATGAAGACTACTTCTACCTAGGACTCTTTAAAGATGTATCATTAATGAATACATTAATTAAATTGAGCTAAACTAAATTCTTCTGAATAATTTCATATTATTATTATATAATAGTTTTCATTTATATTGAATTTTATATTAATTTTATTTCCATAATGTGGAATAAAGTTTATAAGTCTTCGTAATAGTGAAAATGTACTTTATTATGTTGCCCGAGAAGTCTCGTAATTATGAGACTATTTCCGTGGAGGAAACTTTACGGGAATTAAACACAAATGCAAATACAGGGCTTAGTGATGCTGAGGTTAACGAGAGGGCCAAGAGGTATGGCTATAACGAGGTACCCGAGAAGAAGGAACACCCAGCCAAGAAGTTTGCTAAGAAGTTCTGGGGATTCACTGCATGGATGCTTGAAGCAGCGATGATTGTCTGCATAATCCTTGGTTTAACAATAGATCCGGCCAGGCTTGTTGATGCTTACATCATCGCTGCTTTGCTTGTTGTTAATGCATTAATTGGTTTTATCCATGAGGAGCACGCTGCAAGGGCGGTTGAATTACTTAAGCAGAGACTTCAGGTTATGGCTAGGGTTCTTAGGAATGGCGTCTGGCAGGCACTACCAGCGAGGTTCTTAGTCCCTGGTGATATAATTAGAATTAGGGCTGGTGATATAGTGCCCGCTGATGCTAAGATAATAACCAGTGAGGAGGTTGAGGTCGACCAATCAGCACTCACTGGGGAGAGCATGCCTGTGATTAAGAGGAAGGGTGATATAATGTACTCTGGATCCATTCTCAGGAGGGGAGAGGCTACTGCCGTGGTTGTTAGGACTGGGTTAAATACGTACTTTGGAAAGACAGTACAACTAGTTCAAACAGCTAGGCCTAAGTTACATATGGAAGAGATAATATCTAAAGTCGTCTCGGCCTTGCTAATTATGGTTTCCATTCTCGTAATAGTCATGTTCCCACTAACCTACTTCTACCTACACAGTCTAATGTTTCTGGCGGACTACGTACTGCCCCTGGCAATAATGCTAATCGTATTCGCAGTACCAGTTGCGCTACCCGCCATGTTCACGGTAACCATGGCCGTTGGAGCTCAGGAAATGGCTAGGAAGGGTGCATTAATAACGAAGCTCAGTGCCGTTGAGGATTCAGCATCTATGACAGTATTATGCGCGGATAAGACGGGAACCCTAACCTACAATAGGTTAACAGTTACTCATGTTGTTCCCATGAAAGGTTACTCTGAGAATGAAGTATTACTTTATGGTGCATTAGCGAGTCAAGAGGCTAATCAAGACCCAATAGACCTGGCCTTCATAAGGGCTGCGAAGGAAAGAAAATTACTAATTAATGATTTCGAGGTTAAGGAGTTCAAGCCCTTTGATCCATCAACGAGGCGCACAGAGGCCTTGGTTGTGGATAGAAATAATGGTGGTCGCATATTTAGGGTTACTAAGGGTGCCGTTAGGACATTAGCTGAGGATTTATGCAGGATAAAGTTGGGTGAGGATGTTGAAAGTATTATGAATTCCTTTGCGGCAAGTGGCTATAGGACGCTGGGTGTGGCTAAGTCTGAGGATGGTGATCACTGGGAGATGGTTGGCCTCGTGGCATTATATGACATACCTAGAGAGGACACTCCTAAGCTAATCCAGGAGCTTAGGAATTTGGGTGTTAGGGTTAAGATGCTGACCGGTGATGCTAAGCCCATTGCCAGGGAAATAGCCAAGATCATCGGCCTTGGCGAGAATGTGATGTCTGGTAAAGAACTAAAGGAATTACTTGAGAAAGAACCGCAGAAAGCAGCTAAACTTGCTGAGGAGGCTGATGTATTTGCTGAGATTTACCCGGAGGATAAGTACTTCATCGTGAAAAGCCTGCAGGCAAGTAGGCAAATAGTTGGTATGACTGGTGATGGTGTTAATGACTCACCAGCCCTTAAACAGGCCGAGGTTGGTATAGCCGTTAGTAACGCGACTGATGTGGCTAAGGCGGCGGCTAGTGTTGTTCTGACTGTTGAGGGACTTTCGGGTGTTGTGGAGCTCGTTAGGATTGGCAGGTCAACATTCCAGAGGATCATCACATGGATACTCAATAAGGTTGTTAAAACATTTGAAATAGCTGTTTTCGTAACCTTGGCCTTCATAATCTCAGCTCTATTTTGGCACAACCCAATATATGCAGTCTCTGCGCTTGACGTAACGCTTTTCCTATTTTTGATTGATTTCGTGACCATATCCTTATCCACGGATAATGCCAAAGGCTCACCAACGCCGGAGAAGTGGGACGTACCTAAACTTGTGAAGTTAGGTGTTGGACTTGGGATATTTACTGTAGCCGAGATGTTCGGTCTATTGTTCCTAGCTCTTGACTACTTCCACATAGGCAACGTACATGTGTTACATACGTATTACTTCACGGCGATTATGTACATGGGAGTACTAACACCATTCATAGTTAGGGAGAGAGGGCCATTCTGGGTATCAAGACCAGGTAAGTGGCTAATAATAGCATCAGTAATAGATATGGTTGTGGTAGCGTTTATAGCATTAACGGGATTGCCGGGTCCATGGGGTCATTTATTAACACCAATAACCTGGCAGGAATTCGCGGCGGTAGCACTCTATTGCTTATTTGTTAATTTTGCAATTAATGATAGAGCTAAATTAATGCTTGGCAGGTTAGGTATATCAAGGTAACGCTAATTATTATACACCATTAAAACAATTGTATATTTTTATATTCAGTTTCCTTAATTATTAGTCATTTATAAATATTTATTAATAAAAATATGTTATTATGTTAAAAATATTCATTTATTTACGATATAATTACTAAATTATTTCTCGTTTAGTGTATTGTATCGTGTAATAATGTTTATATATCGTGAAGTCAAGTTTTTGACTGATGATCACCGTAATATTTGATCTATTGAAAATGCTGGAGTTCATAATTGCAGGTATTGTAGCTGGTTTACTCGGTGCCTTGGCTGGGCTTGGTGGAGGCGTTGTCTTGACACCGGTACTAACACTATTCCTAAGTATACCAATAATATATGCCACGGGCTCCGCGTTAATATCAACAATATCCACATCGGCTGGCTCAGCCAGCGTGTACGTTAAGAAGAGACTAGCTAATGATAGGATAGGCATTAGCCTAGTCACTGCAACAACCACGGGTGCAATAATAGGCTCACTAACAGCAAATTTCGTATATGCACACGGCCTTACCTGGGTCATATACGTAATATTCGGCGTTGTCCTGCTGGCATCAATAGTACCCACCGTACAGAGAAGCACTTGCGAACTTCCACCGCCAAGGAACCCAGATCGAACAACTAAGGTCTTTAAGCTCTATGGGGTGTGCTATGATCCAGCACTAAAGATTTGGTATAAGTATTGGGGTGTTCGTTGGTGGCTCGGTTGGTTGATAATGTTCTTTGCGGGTTTTATTAGTGGTTTGTTGGGTATTGGTAGTGGCGCGCTTAAAGTCCTCGGGATGGACTGGGCCATGAACCTGCCCATGAAGGTGAGCACAACAACGAGCAACTTCATGATAGGAGTAACGGCGGCAACCAGTGGCTCGCTGTATTGGTTCTTTGGGTACATAAGTCCATTTATAGCCGCATGCACGGCAATCGGGGTTCTGCTAGGTTCGAGGATTGGTACGAGGATGCTTATGTACGTGACCAATAGGCAGATCAGGTGGGTCTTCGTATCGATATTAGCTTATCTAGGCTTTAGGATGGTTCTCAGGGGCCTCGGTAGGGAGGGTATATTGCCAATAACATCAATGGAGAGAAACATAATGGCTGCAATATTCGCATCAATAATAATAATTTCCCTCTACTTCGTATTCACGTATAAGTACCAGGAAACTCAAGACATGACGCTAAGTATTTACCAGGCTCAGCAGGAGAATCCGGGAAGGACTGAACTTAAGTTCATAAATATAACGAGTAATCTCCTTAAGTATGGCGTCTTCATAAGCATCGCACTACTAATCCTGGGTCTCATTCTCGTCTTTGTTCATGGTGGCGGATTAGGAATGCCGCTTAATAGGATTATTGATCCCAACGGCCATGTTGATACATCAGCAATATCAATAATGAGCGTTGTTGCTGGTGATTTAAGGCTTGATGGGCTAAGCCTAATGCTAACAGGGTTATTGGTCTTAATAGCAATACCAGTGATAATGGTTGCACTAAACCTCGCTAGATTTGCCATGGAGAGGGATATATTATATACGGTGCTTGCAGCAATAACGCTGGTTAACTTATTCCTTGCAATATTCGTGCTCCCAATAATAGTACTCCATAAATGAGGCGATTAAAATGTACGTAGTTACTCAAGCCCTGGCAACCCTGGGATTAATAGCAGTTTGTGGATTAGGAGCCGGCATGCTCGGTGGACTACTTGGGCTTGGTGGGGCCGTTATACTAACGCCATTATTAACAATATTACTAAACCTACCAATACAGTACTCCGCCGGCATTAGTCTTGTATCCGCAATATCCACATCAATAATGGCTGGCTCCAGGTTCCTAAGAATGGGCTTACCAAACACTAGGGTGTTTATAGCATTATCCTCCGCAGGCACCACCGGAGCCATAATAGGATCATTGATGGCTTACCACATAATAAGCTCAGGCTATAACTGGATTCTCTACCTAGTGTTTAGTGGTATTATGTACATGGCCATGGTACTCGTGGCAAAACCCAGGCAGCACGTGTTAACAGCGTTACCAGTAGACGTAAAGGATTCCTACGTAGTCACCGGGTCCTACCTGGACCAAGCATTAAAGGTTTATGTGAACTATGGAATACGAAGAAGCAATTTACTCAAGGCATGGGGAGTAATGCTATTTGGAGGCGTGATATCGGGTCTCCTTGGGATTGGAGGTGGGCCAATAAACATGCTAGCCCTGTACTGGGCCGCGGAACTGCCGATAAAGGTTGCCTCAGCAACCAGTAATCTAATAGTGGGGGTTACGGCTGCAACCAGTGGAACGCTCTACTGGTTCTTTGGTTATATACAGCCATTCATGGCCATGGCTTCCGTGGTCGGGATCGTCATTGGTGCAAACATATCAACACACATACTACCCAGGGCCAGGGGATCCACAATAAAAATACTACTACTCTCAATATTCTCATACCTAGCATACAGAATGCTCCTATCAGGTCTTAAGAGAGGCGGTATCTTCGTATTACCAACAAACCTTGAATACGTAACATCATTCATGGTACTAATAATAACACTGGGAATATTATTCGCACTACGTAAACACATAAGTGAATAATTAATAGAGATTGAAATCCATCAAAAAGTGATTGGGTATTGCTTATCACGATGATTTTATCAAAAACTAGTGAATGCTATACTGTGAATACGTCATTTTCTAATGTCCGCGAATGCACGGGCGAGGAAGGTATAGTAGTTACGTTGATGCTGGGCAAATTCCTTCACTATTATCAATGCTGTCAATATAGGATCTTCAAGTGGAATTTAAGTCGCATATAAACGATGATGGTTTATCGCTAATATAATGGTCTCGACGGGCCCCATGGCCCTACCCTAAAACCTTGTTCGCGCAGTTCCTTAGGCGCTTGCTGGTAAAAATTCAAGGTAATGCGTAAATCAACTGAATAATGGGTGTGGGCTTTTGGGGGTATTGGATCAAATCATGATGGCCCAATTCACGGGGTGGTCTCGAACCGTATTCGTAGTACTGGCTTTGCCGTAAAAGCTTGGGTATTGCTCGGCTACAATAAGTTGCGATAGAAGCAGCACAGTACCAGCAACATCAAAATAATTATTTTTTATTTATTGACCCTAGGCAAGCAGCAATGCACCTTGCCGTGTTTTTAAGCCTCTGTAAGGAATTACTAATTGATAAGCGGGAATAGACAAAACAACGGGCTGGAAGTTAAGACAAGGTCCGTGGGTTTGGGAGCGGCTAAGCCAAGGATTTGTTGGGGTGTTAGGAGAGGCAGGAGGCTCGTATGCAAGGAGCCGGTCACGGATGAAGCCATAATTGAGGAGGTTAAGAGACTAATTGAGGAGTTGAAGGGAAGGATTGAGAGGCATAAAGATAGGCTTGAGTCTGCTGCGTTCATTGATGAGTTGATTGGCTTGTTGGAGAGGTGGCTCGGGAAGCACGAGAATGAAAAGGGTAGGAAGATCAAGGAGGCTAGGAGGTTGGCGAGGAAGATGATTGAGCTGTTAAGGAAGTTTAGGGAGAGGTGGGTCGAGGTGTACTGGAGGCAACTACTCGAACTAATGGAGCTACTTGAGAAAAACGCCATTGACGTAATAGTGACTGGTGAAAACAACAACGATAAGTCACTCACAATTCGCCTATACAACAAGGATGTAGCCGTTGAGGTGGATAAGGTCGCCAAGAGCGGAAACATCACGATAAACCTAACGCTGTCTGAGCTCGAGGGAGACGACGTTAAGGTACTCAACACCTTCAACGACAAGAAGGTGATGGAACCGCTTCAACGTGGTTGGGAGTTAACGGATGGAGGCGTTATAAATGACCACCCAGCAATGAACACCGCACAACCTTGACAAGCAGTCCTATGGTCGCTTACTTACCCTGGCGAAATCTATATGCGCATATACGGCATAGGAATTAATGAGGATGACGCATCAATCACGTGGAGTTTAACCGCCAAGGATCACGTGGCTAGGCCAAAGAGAGAGGTTGCTGAGGATGTCAGGGAGCTCAGCACCGAGAGACTCAGGGTGTTTCTGGCACCGGCGATTTGGGGCGACGGCGATGTTAGTGTTAATGAGGGGCGTATAAGGCTCACGATGGGCCTTAGCAAGTACGAGCTGTGGTTGGGCGTGATCGAGAGGCTGGTTAATGAACTAGGCTTCACAATATACCCAAGGGAATACAAGGTCGAGGTTGCGGTTAAGTCGAGCAAGGCCGTTGGGTTGGCTAGGGATTGGTTGGCGATACCAGACCTCAAGGAGCTGATTGAGCTTGGCGCCTCTCTGCCCAGTAGTGAGAAGTTTAGGAGGATAATCGAGCTCGCTAATGCGGAGGTTAGGGAGTTGGGTGGCAGCTCAATCAATATCCATGGGACGGGCATAAGCATGAACATCCACATAGACAGCCATTGCAGGGTCGAGCTTAGGGCGAAGAGGAAGAACGAGGATGAGGCTTTGAGGTTGGTTGAGGAGCTCAGGAGAGCAGGCTACAACCCAACAATATACGTCGAGAAGGGGAGCCACGTAATCTCAATAACACACGCCAACATTCGTGAAAGCCCACTCAAGCCAATAATCCGCAAGAAGCTGAGCGAGTGGCTTGAGGACGAGGAAGACAAGAGGAGGAAGGAACGAATAACAAAGGCAATGCAAAACCTAAAATGCCTCGACAACGACTAGCCCACCCAAACCCACGGGCCGAAATCCTTTCCCTTTCTCCTCCCCCTCCTCCCAATCAATCTAGGAAAACCCGAAAGAAAACACAACGGATAGCGGCCCCGGTGGGATTTGAACCCACGACCTACGGCTCACTCCCGCCTACGATAGAAGGCCGCCGCTCTATCCATGCTGAGCTACGGGGCCAATTTATGATTAGTTTACTTGGTTTTTTAGCTTTTCTCGTCTAAGCCCTTAGTACCTTTATCGTGAACCTAAAGTTCTTTTCCTCCCCTGGCTTTATTATAGTTAGTCCCATGCCATTATGGTACGCGTCTGGTGCTCCGCTCATCGGCTCTATGGCTATGGCATTAGGCACTCCCGTGAATATTTGTATGTAGGGCATACCATGCCTTATGATCTTAATTGTTGAGTAGTGGGACTCTAGGGTTATGTCGCCATTAACCAAGAAGCAATCATCAAATTCCCTTCTTTCTGTGTTATTTAGATCAACAGGTATTAATTTGCCGGTTGGTATCTTATTAACTGTCTCACACATTAATATCTCTCCCTGAGTATTTATCATCCAGTCATTACTGACTATAAAGTATGGATGAGCACCAACAACTAATGGTGCGCTCCTGAGTCCTGTATTTTTAATGATAAACTCAACATCGAGTTCTCCTTCAACTAGTGTGTATTTGATTATTGATGTTAATTCCGTTGGATAATCAGGGTGTTTAAGAACATGTTCGAGCGAGACACTGTTCTCACCGATGTATGTTATGCTCCATTCCTCGTTTAAGATGAGGCCATGAATTGCATGGCCCTCCTTATTCCTAGGTAGCGAGTACTTTATGCCTTCAAATTCGTATTCTCCATTCTTGATCCTGTTCGCGAAGGGTATCATTATTGCCATGCCGCTCCACGTTGGTCTATCAGGATCACCAGGTAGTATTATATCCTTGCCTGAGACCGACCACTCGAGTAAGTACGCACCCCTATTGCATATTACAGCCCTCGAGGTGTAACTACTTACTTCGAGACAACCCACGGTGGTATTTTATTATGCCTTGCTAATTTATTTTTCGTGCTCGGTCTGTGAAAAATGCTTTTAAATTGATTATTTAATCAAGTCGTAATGAGTAAGGCAAAGGCCGTGAGTAAGGCTAAAATGGAGTCTATTACGCAGGTAGTACCTACTGTGCCACTTGATGTGAGGGTTACGCAGTGGGTTGCGATGCTTTCAGCCGTGGTCTCATTCACACTACTTGCATATTACCTGAGACTTTACCCTGTGTTGCTTTATGGTTGGTACATAAATGAGTTTGACCCATACATAAGGCTCTTCATGACCGAACAAATGCTTAAGTATGGAACCATCAAGGGACTTTTTTGGTGGCTTCATAAGGGTTATGGTGCACTATTCACACATTTCTGGTATCCATGGGGTGTTAACTGGACAGTAGTACTATCGCCAGGTGTTTCATGGTTTGGGGTACTTGCATACAAGGTACTGTCGCACTTGGGTTTTGATCTAGTACAATCGGTAGTTTTGCTTCCAGCAATTGCAAACGCCGCAGTGGTCCCAGCAATGTTTTACCTTGGCTACAGACTTGGCGGTAAGTATGTGGGACTATTAGCGGCTCTATGGTCTGTATTTTCAACAATGCTTCTTCAGAGGGGTACGGCTGGTTGGTTCGCGGCTGAACCATTATTTCAATTTATAGCGACACTAGGCATTGCCTTCTATATCGAGTCCCTGATTAGGAAGGATAATTACTGGATACTTTTTGCGGTGCTTTCGGCAATATTTAATGGAATAACGACTTGGGTGTGGGGTTCCTACGTATTCCTATGGAATTTCTACGGCTTATTCACAATAGTAATACTACTTTACCTGCTCATTAGGATAGCTAGGAGACAAAACCTACCATTCACCATTGATAAGCTTGTGATAACCTACGTACTCACTGACCTTGGGTTCTCGGCCTTTGTAGCAATAACCCCTAGATATGGCTTCCACACATTGATATCTGGAATGGGTGGCGTCGCCAATGCCGCTTTATTATTCTCAATAATCGCTTATGCCCTAATTAAGCTATACCCAAGGTACCCAAGGATTATGGTCCCTATAATTAGGTACTTCCTCATGGCTATTGTAGTGCTCGTGGTCGCCGTAATAGGACTAAGCTTCACATCGATAGGTGGTAAGTTCCTTGGTGCATTAGCGCCATTTGCCAGGAGCGCAATTGTACAGAGCGTTGCTGAGCACTCCCCATCAACTCTCCAACAGAGCATGTACAATATATCAATAACAATACCGTTTATGATATACACAATGATCCTCTCCATAATGTCACTATCACTCCCAGTAATACTAATTAGTCTTGGATCACTGGTCGCAGCCTACTTCGCATCGTCAGAGGTCTGGCTATTCATGCTGCTCGGCCTATTTTGGGTGCCGGCTGCAGCATATGGCTTTGTAAAACTCACTGAGTTAGCACTAAATAGGCGCATAGTTATTGGACTTTCCTTAGCAGCCCTTCTCGGTATTATATTGGCAATCGCTCTCATTGTTAATATTCAACCTGCACTGTCAATGTCCATAATGCCGCAGCAAATAGTTAGTACTGTAACGCCACCAATACCAACGCCTGACTGGCTTGATGCGCTTCAGTGGTTGTCTTACAATACACCGCCAAATGCTACTGTGCTCTCATGGTGGGATTACGGCTATTGGATCGCTGTTATAGGTAATAGGACTAGCCTAGCTGATAATTCAACAGTAAATGGTACACAGATAGCGTTGATAGGTAATTTCTTCATGTCGAACCCCTATAATTACACGGGTGTTTTGGAAAAACTGAATGAGCTTCATGATCCACAGTATATACTGATTTTTGAGCCATATTATATATATGGACCTGTAAATATGACAAATTATGGCTTAGGATCAATATGCATTCTCATACCTGAGTATCCAGCGGGTGGTGATTTTGCAAAGAGCTATTGGATGGCAAGGATAGCCGGCTATACCAATAATTACATACTAAATACATTTATTTATCCTGCCCAGGTGGGCTCCTCAACCATTTACGTACCATATGCCAACAACACCTTCTATGCGGCTTATAACGTCACACTCTACAGCCTAATGTTTAACTCAGAGGTTGTTAGCGCGTCATATGCTGTGTGGTCAACATGCACTGTGAATAATATTCCGGCTTATTGGATATTTGAGGGTGTACCAACAATAATGCCAGGGGCAAGCCTCACATCAGCTAAATTAACCTACATAGGCATACCTGGTTATAATGGTCCCACAACACCCTGGCCTCTCCTATGGTATCCACCACCCTGGGCCCAATTAGTATATGTCTCTAGACCATATGGTTGGGTAATAATATACAAGGTTAATTACAGTCTCCTCAATGCATTAGCACGTAATCAAACACTTATTAATCAATAATTTCACTGGGCCTTAGAATCGGTTGAGGTTAATCCCAAAACCGCCGATATAACGCTTTTATCAAGCTTTATTTTACCACTCATTATCTTCATTAATAATCTGTACCTACCGTACTTATCCTCAGGCGAGAATTTAGGTGGATGCGGAATTTCAAGATCACCACCACAGTATGGACACTTGTCCTTCCTCATTGTATACCTACCGCAGTTCCTGCACCTCCTTAGTATTGAATCCATAATTACTCGCCTATCCTGGTGAAACTTGCCTCCCCACCCCTCCTCTTGATCTCTGTGGTGACTAGATTAACTACATCCTTCAGAACTTGTTCCAATTTCTTCGGATCCCTGCCCATAATGTCTATCCTATACCTGGGAGGACCAATTGTATATATCTTAACACTCTCAGCGCCCTCCTTCCTAGCCAACTCCATGGCCTTAAGCAGTACATCCCTGATGTGCTTAACACCATCAGGTTTAATGTTTATCATCCTAATAATACCTGAAATCTCCACAGGTTCTACCTCGATCCTCTCCTTAGCAACCTCCATAATGGCGTTAATAACATTATCGCTAAGTCCTAATTTCCTGAGGTCCACAGGTCCATACTTTACCACATTCTCAAAAATCGATAGAAAGTCTCCATAGTAGTCCTCGAGCTTCCAACCAAAATCCTGTAAAGCTCTATCAAGCGTAATGTTTAATCTCTTGGCAACAAGCTCAAGAAGCTTAACACCCCTAATTGTCCTCTTCCATCTAGCTAGTTTCTCCTTCTTCTCCTCTTCCTTGACTCTCCTAAGCGAGATATCTATGAGCCTCCTACGTGCATCAACCCTGATAACTCTAAAAACAGTCTTCTGACCCGGCCTTAGGTAGTCCTTAATATCGTGAAACCATGATTGAACTATCTCATTTATTGGCGCATAGGCCTCTAAACCTCCATACTCATCAAGAAGGACATAAGCGCCATGCTCCAGTATTCTATATACCGTGCCAATAACCAATTCACCTATTTCGGGTAATTCCTTCCTAGCAATCCTGACCGAGAAAACACTCTTCTTAATATCGTCTAACTTCTCCTCCCTCTTACTCATCGACTATGATAGGATGGGGTGCATTTATACCTTTTTCGTTATTTTACTCGTACGTCGCAACTACTGTTGCGCCAACAATCTTACCCTTACTACCGGTTGGTTCTATCAGGACATTGCCACAGACCAGGCACCTAACGGCCATGGCTGGTCTATCGAAGACCACCTGCTCATTACCACAATTATTACACCTAACCCTTAGGAACCTTGATCTCGGCCTTGGAACAAGGACTGAACGCCAATTACTGGGCATAATCACCACCTCACTTTGTTTCAACTATCTCAAGCTTCTTTAACCTACCAATTGGTCTTAATAATACATAACCGCACTGCCTGCATTGAAGCTTAACGACGATCTTCTTTGTAGTCTTAGCAAATCTCTTCTGCTTAGGCTTCCTGCTTGAACCATAACCCTTAAGCTTCCTTAAGTATCTTCTCTGCCCCTCGGCTAAGTTCCTCCTCTTCCCATGGCTATATATCGTAACTGTGTGGTCCGTATACGCATTACACCTTGGGCAGTAGGCTCTCACAACCTTAGGAAACTTCACGAGAAGCTCGGGGAAAACCCCCTTTTATTTTTTTACCTCCGTTGTTTTTAACGCACAATATCAATTACACTCCTACGTAGTAACTCCTCAGCATCACTTCTCGGTATTGCTGCGATGTCAAATTGCGAAAATGGTCCAATAGTCACTAAACGAACACTATAGAGCACGGGAAATCCCTTCTTAAAGGATATTATTGCTAATCCCTGGGCCTCGCTCTTTGGTGCCTCAGTAATTCTTAGCTCGAGTAATGGCATGAGAAACCTTCTCTCCTCCATAAACAATGCGTCTTGCGGTATCTCCTTATTAGTCTCATAGTACCTCATTATTTTCTCAATTCTCTTTCTAATAAGTGCTGCAATGGTTTCTCTAACCATTGTTCTTGTGGATTCAATCAATTCCTTATCAAGTACATTACCACTCATTAACAACCTATTATTCAATTCCTGCACTAACTGGGCGTATGACTCAAACGGTGGTCTCTGAATCTCCTCAGTACCTATCTCTAGTTTCGTGAAGTCTATCAACCTTCTAAGCACATCACTAATCAACTAACTCACCCCAACCACTAATTACTAGATATATACCGACATATGTGGGCACTTTAATAATACTGCCCTCATCACCCACGACATCCTCACCCAAAACCCTCCTAACTGGTACCTTCTTAATAAGCCTAAGCGTTAATGTACCCCTTCTAAATTGTATTGCCTTATCAATAATAAAATCAGCACCCCTCTCTAGATCACTTGGACCTACCTTAACGACTCTAAGCCCTGTCTTACCATGCAATGAATTAGGCATCCTAATTAATCTATGTATGTCCATGGTCACCACCTCATCTATGTGTATGGAAAGCCTCTCACTAATTACGGAATTAAGTGTATTTAGTTTCCGAATTAAGGACTTACTCAATCTCTTCTTACTACTAAGGTTATTAAGTAATTCAGGATCCAATTCATGGATTAGGGACGCCAACCTACCACCAATACCCCTTAACCTAGCATCTATGAGAACAGCATTACCCCTGATTAGGCGTTCTATGTCAAAACCACGGAGAAGCAGGTAATCTATGATCTCCCTCCTCTCATCATCCATTAATCCCCTAATCTCAGGTAATTCAATATGTACATGATAACCCCTATGACCACTAAAGAATATCTTAATTGATGAGTCAGAGAAGCCGAAGTCCTCAATGAGGGAATCAATGAGCTTACTAACTTCATCCGTGGCATCATTTAAGCACTCAAGCGTCATTAATTCAGCACCTTGACAGTTGGGTGTTGGTAAGTGATCACCATCAATGTCAAAAATCAAGTCAGCACCTAGCCAACCCTTAGCGTCCATATCGGGGTTTGCTGGGTCATTGTAGAGCGCTGATGAGTAGTAGACGTGGGATGGCACATTACTTATTAAGTAATGCCTTAGCTCGTCGCTATTTCTAAAACTAGCATGCCTAATCATTCCCTCCTTATCGAAGAATTGAAAACCGAACTCCCTCTTCTCTAGGTCACTGGTTTCCGATAGGTCAATACCTCGATAATAATTCCTAAATAATACCTTTACTAAATCAATAAAACTGGGCATATCACATGCCGAGTACTAATCTGCATTAAAAATTATTTTTACCACTTAATTAATTATAATACTTGGTATTACTCAATCATTGGTGCTATGTAGTACGTTAACTTACCACCCATGGGAATCTCGAATGTTAGCGCAATGGGTTTTTGCGTTGCGAATTCTACCGTGACTATATCACTTATCCTATAGGCCTTTGATATTGTATCAATCAAGTAGTCAAGGCTATACTTGGCTGTTGCTGGCTCCTTGAGGTCATACTCAAACATTACCTCGCCCTCCCTCTCAAACTTAACCTCAACATCACCCTTATCACTACTTGCCGATACATAAAGACCATCATCCTTAGCATCAAACTTAACGGCATCAGCAATTACATCAGCATCCTTAAGTGCCTCATTCAATGCATCACTAGACACCTTAGCCAGTACTGTGTATACTACCTTTGGTGTTGGTAACTCCTCGGCACCAATATCAATAAGTGGGAGCGTCATTGTCCTAGATGCCTTACCAACAAGCCTAACCTTGAGCTTGCCCTCGCTTGTCTCAATACTCAATTTATCGCCTTTCCTAATTCTCCTAAGTAGCTTTTTGAAATCATCGAAATTAATGCCAATTTTAACCTCTTCATTAAGGCTTTCAGGAAACTCCTCAAAGGCCTCCCTGGGTATTAATAAATCAATCATTGCAGTCCTCGATGGGTCTAAAGCCCTTAACTTAAGCCCGTCGCTCGCTAACGTAAAGCTTGCCTCCTCAATTAGTGCCGATACTGCATCTATTATTTGCGAGAATTCCCTGGCATCTGGGTATGTTATCTTAACCTCAGACATCAATTACTACTTAGTCGCCACTTAAATATAAACTCTACATCTTCAGCAAAAACAGTATTATTTAGCGACGCTTAAGCCTACTCATATTCACGCCAAACGTACCCACACCTAGCACATTTATAAAACCTGGTTGGTGGTTCATCAGCAGCTCTCGTCTGCTGAACCCAGAAGTACGCCTCTTCATAACCACACTTAGGGCATGTCTTTTTAACCTTAGGCAGAGCCTCCTCACCAGACTTTGTTAGTACTATTGGTTTATCATCCTTCCTGGTTAATGTCGTCTTCTCAACAAGCTTCGCACTACTAACACTAACCTCCTCTTCATAACCACACTTAGGGCACTTCCAAACAGCTTTACCACCCTCCTTTGTTAGAACCATTACACTCTTACATCTCGGGCAGAATTTAATGGCCATTGCTCAAACCCACAAAACAACCTATTTATTAATCCTTCTAATCATTAATCAACAAACCCCTACGCCTAGCCTCATTAATTAAGTAGCGATAAACCGATCCCCAGATCTTATCATCATTCCTAATCTTGTTCTCGAAATTCTCGAGGCCAGCCCACGCCTTGAAGGCCTCCTCGGTTGCCTCATCCCAATTGCCATGAACATCACCATTATAAAAACCAAGCCCCTTAAGTATCCTCTGAACTGTTGATGCAACACTGGACTTTAGGATCACATCATTGGGATCCTCCCTATTCAACAACGTCAATTCCCAAATGCTGAATAACCTACGTAACTCAGCAACAGGGTCTGGGTGGTCATCTACCCTAAGATCAACGTAAGTATCGGTAAGGCCTAGGTAACCACCACTCGGCCTGAGCACCAAAATAGCGGCTGACTGCCTACCTCTCCTATCACCACCAGCTGCATCACCTGCTGATAGAGCATCAAGCAATTTATCCACTAACTCACCTCGCTTCGTCTCGAAGGCCCTAGCCATTCTCTCAAGAACACCAGGACCAGTCAATATATTGCCCTGAACTGCATAACCGCTACCCACGATATGTCCTGCATATTCAGAACACTTAGAGCCTGTATATGCGGTTGCATCACCACGTATAGAAACAACACCAACCTGTCTCTCCTCCTTATCAGAATCCTCATTTAGCGCCTTACTTAATGCATCATTGGTATTAAGGCCCGACTCAAGTAACTTAAGTATTAATGAACCCAACCTAGGGTTTGCATAACACTGTGATGCAACTGCACCAACTTTAGCCTGGGCCTGTGGTACTATTGCACCCACTGCTATGAATTTAGATGCCACGGCAATGCCAACATCAATCCCATCAGTTGCCACAATGGAGAACGTCATATAACCAAGTAAAAAGAATCTATGCTATATACTTAACTGGTATTAAGTTCATTGCTATACGTGACTGTGAATACCACGTTTAGTAAATACTTATTAACCCTAGCTATCCCGCATTCTTGATCGGCCTTGGTTAGTGTTAAGGACGTACCCGCAGAATTACTAATTAGGGAATTGGCTAAGTACCTTAAGGAGAATGTGCCTCAGGTTAAGCCGCCGGACTGGGCGTTATTCGTTAAGACAGGCCCGAATAAGGATAGACCTCCAATGCAGGATGATTGGTGGTACATAAGGACCGCCGCTATTTTAAGGAAGATCTATCTAAACGGACCTGTGGGTATTGGCAGCCTTAGGATGGCATTTAGCTATAGGGCTAAGGCTGGTAGTGCCGTTAGGAGCGAGAGGACTAGGAAGGCTGGTGGCGCGGTAATAAGGAATATACTTCATCAACTTGAGACTGCTGGTCTCATAACCAAGACCAAGGCAGGTAGGGTGATAACACCCCAGGGCAAGTCATTATTAGATAAGATAGCCCTAAATACACTTAAGGAGTTAGTTAAGCAAAGACCCGAGCTCACTAAATACTTAACGCCAAAGACTACCGCTGAGTAGGTTTGTTCACGGTTAAGATCCCAAGGTTTAAGGTTAATAAATAGGTTTACTGCCTTTGTTATGCCATGTCTATTGACGAGAATTACGGAGAGGAGGAAGGTAGTGATCAAGAAATGAGTGAGGATGAACTTGAAGCCATTAGGCAGAAGAAGCTTCAGGATCTTCAGAAACAAATGGAGGAGGAAAGGAAAAGACAGGAATTAGCTGCCCAGAGGAGAGCCGTGCTCAGGGTGATACTAACGCCTGAGGCCAGGGAGAGGCTTGATAATCTTAGGGTTGTTAAGCCCGAACTTGTCGAGGCTCTTGAACAACAATTAATAACATTAGCCCAATCCGGCAGAGTCAAAGTGCCCATTACGGATGAAGACCTCAAGAAGATACTGGAAACAATTTATAAACAGACCCATAGAGAGTTCAGGATAAGGTATAGGTGAGGGATATGGCCAGGAATAAACCACTGGGTAAGAAGTTAAGACTTGCGGCTGCGAATAAGTCAAATAGGGCACCACCGATTTGGGTAACTGCCAAGACTGACAGAAAGGTTTTAACAAATCCAGCGAGAAGACTTTGGAGAAGAACAAAACTTAAGGTGTAAAAATAAAATTAAGTGCTTTGTAATGATTAGTGAAATCCTTAGAGATAGGTTTATAGTTGCCGCCTACATCATTGGTATAGTCACGATTATACTGGCCATTTACATAATACTGAACCCGTTTAATACGCATTATTATTATAGTGGGCCTGCCATTAATGGTTCATTTACCGTGAATCCATCGGAAATAGTCTTTATAATGTTAAGGACAAATAATAGTAATCTAAACACTAACATAACTATAATTAAGTGGATACCTGAAACGAACATAACACTGACACTTTACTATATGGTAAACCTAGGCCCTTATCAATTAAAGGAACTAAACTTCACAACAATAACCAACCTTAATTTAGCGTCAATGGGTAGAGGGCAAGTTACCATTATTGGTATTTATAGACCTGAAATTATTAATGTATTAACAATTATACTCACAATATTATTTATATTGGTAATAGCATTATTAATAATTGGATTTACAGAATCAATAATTAATATACATGGAAAAGTTTAAAAACTTAATCCAAAATAACATGATATGCCTAAACAAAGGAGGATGACAAACTACGTATCCATACTTATGGCAGTAACTCTGATCGCAGCCATACTAGTAATAGGCCTTGTTGTTAATGCCCAACAAACAATGCCATCAACAGTAAACCTGTACGAAGTCACGCCAACAGAGGCCGTTCAATACTTCACATCAAGCAAAATAGATGTTTATCTAAACCCATTTGCGCTACCGCCCAATGTATTATCGCAGTTAAGTACGACACCTGGTATTCAGATGGTTAGTCCATCATTAACGTCAGGCTACGACCTACTATTCAACCCATATCCAAGCAATACTACGTTTAATCCGTTTGCTTATTGGCAATTCAGGTTCTTAATGAATTACCTAGTTGATAGGCACGCAATAATTACCCAGGTCTTTTCAGGCTATGCAACACCCGTATATAACTGGCCTGGGCCCTTCGCAATAGACAGCCAACTCCTAATTCAGCCAATGGTTGTGCAGGCAAACATTCACTATGACCCAACCTACGTTAACCAATCAATCTTCGCCCTCTTCCAGGCAATAAACACAACGTCGAACTTCGACGGTATGTATAATCCATGGGTTGGCAGGATACTATACATTAACCACCAGTGGTACTACATACCACCAAACAGTACAACCCCACAGCCTGTTACAATAATATTCTTCATTAGGAAGGATGATCCATTCAGATACGCCATTGGTCAATTATTTATGTCTGAACTCCAGGATGTGGGCTTTACCGTTAAACCGATATACGGCGACTTATCAGAGGCGTTAACAATAGTTTATGGTTCGAACCCAGCACAAATGGAGTGGCAGATATACACCGAGGCTTGGACAATATACGCAGAGCCCTGGGATACCTATGCTGGTGCATCATTCTGTGCCTCATGGACTGGCGACATGCCCGGTTGGGGCGTTACTGGTTATTGGCAGTATAGTAACTCAACAATTGACACAATAACCATGTGGGCCGCTACGGGCAACTTCACATCACTGCAGCAATTCGAGAGTTACTCAGAGACCTCACTATACGACTGCTTCCAGCAGGCTGTTAGGGTATGGCTCGTTGCAGCCACATTCCCATACCCAATACAGAACTTAACCAACTGGATGCCAAGCATATTCGGCCTTGAGTGGCCTCTAGGCATTAAGTTCGCATACTCAACGACTCATCCCAATGTGCTTAATGTCGGCATGTTCCACGTTAGTGAATTCCCATGGAATAACTTCGGATGGTTCGTCTCAATAGATACCTACTCATATGACGTCATTCAGGAGTTCACGAGCGATCCATTCGCCTTCTACAACCCATTCACTGGCGAGCCAATGCCAATTAGGGGTGCTTGGAATGCAATACTAAGCCCGAATGGTTCAGCAGTATTCCCAGTACCGTCTAACGCAGTCTTTTGGAATGCAACTACTAAGCAGTGGCAAGATGTTGGTCCTGGACAGTACGCCAAATCCATCGTTTACCTGTACTTCAACGGTACATGGCTTGGCCAGTACTGGCAGGATGGTCAACCAATAACCATGGCTGACATAATCTACTACTACTACACATGGTTTGACCTAGCGGCAACAACGACAACTGGAGCACCAGACCTAGGCCCTAACCAAGCAACCGCGAGCGATGTTGGTGGTATAATATCACCAACAGTAAGCTCAATTGTTGGTATGCAGTTCTTCCCGAATGGCACGGTGGTGATTTACGGCAACTACTGGTTCCCAGACCCCAACTTCGTGGCAGCTTACTATGCACCTGGCTTCCCATCATTTGCTAATCCATGGGTTGACCTCGCCCTTGAGTTCTACGCATATCAGCAGGGTAAGTACGCATTCACGAGTGGTGAGGCTCAGTCACTGAGTATACCAGAGGCTGACTTCAGGTCATCATCATTTAACCAATACCTAGCAAGCGTACTACAGAACTGGATTAAGACTGGGTACATATGGGATAATGGTTCGTGGGCTATAATAAATGGTCAGAACTTCCTTGGATCAAATGCAACTGCAACGGCTATACAGGACTATGAGGACGCCCTTAACTTCTACAGCACATATGGTAATCTCTGGATTAGTAATGGACCGTACATACTAAAGAGTATAACCACGGTAACGCCACAGTCAGCCATACTCGTTAGTTGGAGTAGCTATCCGTACAACTACACGTATTGGTTTAACCAAGTCTTCGTTAAGTTGGGCGTTACATCAGTACCAACGAACTTAATACCAAGTATATCCTCAGTGTCCCCGTCAACAATAACTGCCAATACCACAGCCACATTAACGGTAAGCATAAGTGCTGTTGGTAATCCAGAGGCCTATGTATACCTGGTTAACCCAGCCACTGGGCAGATTATCTATGAGACACTTGCATCATCAACAACACCTGGAACTTTAACAATAACAATACCGAGTAACGTAACTGCAACACTGACACCAGGTACCTATGAATTATTGTTATATGCGTTCACTAATGTCGTGAAGATACCTACTCAGTACGTAACATCACTAACGGTATCACCACCTCCGCCACCACCTCCACCGCCACCTCCACCGCCCAAGAAGACACCAGCAATGAGCACAACATTATTAATAGCTATAATAGTGATTATAGTTGTGATAATAGTTGCGGTTGGTGCTTGGCTGGCTATTAGGAGAAGAAGATAATTATTTTTGTAAAACGATAAAATTAATCAAAATTCTTTCTTATATTTATTCTAGATTGGGCTACATAACGTTAGTAAGGCTTAAATAACGCGAGAAGTTTCTTCAAGTTCGATGGGTCTTGCAAGGACGCTTGCCGTTAGAGCAGCAACGCTGGTTGTTTTGTTATTTATAGTGCTCTTCGTAATATCCTTTGCCCTAGCTGGACCTGCATCAAAGATACTTAAGGATGAGATAATGATGGAGACAAAGTCCATAATAATGAACTTAATGCTTCATGGTCACTACAACTCAACACAGATACAGCAATTACAAACACAAATAATGACCGAATTGGAGAGCGCCTACGGACTTAATAAACCACCTGCGATTAGGACCCTCTACATAATGTATAATATGATTGTTTTTAATTGGGGTTACTCATACTTCCCAAGTGAGTATGGTAATGTTGGTGGTGGTAAGGTTGTTGATATAATATTATCTGCATTACCTGGTACAATACTCCTCGATACCTTTGGCATATTGCTAAGCGCATTTATAGGTATTGAGATAGGGCTTAGATCAGCCCTTAAATATGGTTCTAAATCCGATAGAGCAGTTATGTACTACGCAGCATTAGCTAATGGCATACCTCAGTGGTGGTTGGGTATTGTCATGCTACTGATATTCTCATTTTACCTAGCACAAATGCACTCACCGATTTCCTTCCCAACAGGCGGTATAATAAGTCCTAAGTACTACGAATTGTGGCTAACAGACCCAGTTAAGGTATTTACAATACCGCAGGCAGTCCTTGACTTACTATGGCACTTCACACTGCCTCTCATAACTGTGCTAATAATTAATATTGGTAGTTGGGCCTATTTCGCAAGGACTGTGGTACTTAATATTTCTCAGGAGGATTTCGTAACCTTTGCGAAGATTAAGGGATTACCCGAGAATCACGTGGTAAATAGGTATATACTCAGACCTGCTGCTCCTTCAATATTAACGAGTATCTTCATAACAATACCATTCATAATATTCGGTGGCTTCCTGGTCACGGAGATGGTGTTTCATTGGTGGGGATTGGGTTATGTATATAACATTGCAATTGTTGGTTCTCCAACACCTGATCTACCCGTCGTAGTTGCGCTTACGTATGCCTCAACACTACTCTATATCGTGATAATATTCATAATGGAAATTGTTTATATAATGCTTGATCCAAGGCTTAGGGAGTAAGGTGATGAGCATGGCAAAGAAGCAGCGTGAGTTTAGGATCCTAGGGATGACCCCCAGCGAGATTACTAAGGAGTTCTTCTCGTCAAGTACTGGTAAGATATCCGCTGCGCTATTCATAATATTGGTAGTAGTATCAATGTATGCACTTATTGTTTTACCACCGAACTTTGCAAGTGTGTGGAATAATCCAAAGTATTGGCAATTAAATCCGCAATACGCGCCACCAGCTTGGATTAACTCATTGATAGGCCCAGTATATTCACCCCAGGTTTATGTTCATGATTATACATACGCAGTACAGCAGCAGAATGGCGTGACCTATATTACTGTGACATTTAATGTTAATTATGAGTATGATAAACCATGGAGCGAGATCTTTATTGTTATTAATAACCCAGCTATATATAGCATGCCTCAACCTCCTGTGTTATCAGTAACGGTTTATAGACCCGATGGAAGCAAAATAACACTTGGTCCCTTGCCAATTAATAGTAGAGTAACCACGTTTGGCGTGGCTTCTGAGGTTATAAGCCAGGTTAACCTATTCTATAATGAGGAATACCATGTAAGTAGTATAGTGCCTACTGGGTCCTCGGCTACGCCATACATATTTTACACAATTAACAATGGTAAATTAACACCATTAAAGGGAACATATAAGTTTGACTTTGTCTTTTACGTATTCTCACAGAACTCATCAGTAATTAATAGAAATAACTTAGAAATAGTACTTCAGGGGCAGACATATGGTTTAATGGGTACTGATAATGAGGGTCATGACCTATGGCTTGGGTTATTGGCTGGCTTCCCAATAGACCTAGCTGTTGGACTGCTCTCTGCATTAATAATAGTAGTGATAGCAGTAATAATTGGTATTGTTGCTGGATTTTACGGTGGATTAACCGATGAATCCCTAATGAGACTCACGGATTTCGTAATATTACTACCTGCCTTTCCATTATTAATAGTCTTCTCAGTTCTGTTTGGTTGGAGTATTTGGGATGCCGTGATATTCTTAGCAATTGTATCCTGGGGCGCGTCGGCTAGGATTATTAGGGCTATGATTATGCAGATAAGGAGTGCCCAGTACATAGAGTCAGCCGTAATAGCTGGCGCAAGTAGGATGTGGATATTGAGGAATCACATTCTACCTCAGATAATTCCATACATACTTTACCTGCTGGTCACGAATGTACCCGGTGCAATATTAACGTTAGCCTCCATAAACTTCCTCGGCTTAGCAGGCTCAGAATACCCAACATGGGGTATGCTCCTCTATTATGCTGATGAATTTGGTGCATTAACATCAGGTTACTGGTGGTGGGTAATACCACCTGGTCTACTTGTTGCTTTCGTGGCAGTGGTATTTATATTAACCGCAATGGCCTCAGAACCCGTGGTTAATCCAAGGCTTAGATATGGGTGATGAGCATGGTATTGCTTGATGTTAGAAACGTAAAGCTTTACTACACCACGACTAAGGGTATCGTTAAGGCTGTTGATAACATATCCTTTGAGTTAGACGAGGGAGAGACCCTAGCAATAGTTGGTGAGTCGGGCAGTGGAAAATCAACACTTGCTAAGTTACTTGTTAGAGTTTGGGAGAGGAATGTATCCCTTGTTGATGGTGAGATATACCTAGAGGGTAAGGAAATACTTCACATGCCTGAGGAGGAGTTTAGGAGAGAGATTAGGTGGAAGAGGATTGCAATGGTACCTCAAGCATCAATGAATGCCTTGAATCCCGTGATCAAGATAGGTGATCAAATGACAGAACCGTTACTATTACAGGGAACTGGTAAAGATGAGGCTTTGAAAATGGCCATGGACGCCCTAGAATCCGTCGGATTACCCAGAGATTTAGTGAATAGATATCCGCATCAACTTAGTGGTGGTATGAAACAGAGGGTGATAATAGCCATGTCAATAATGGCCCATCCGAAGGTCGTAATTCTTGATGAACCCACATCAGCACTCGACGTAATAACCCAAGCAAACATAATGAACCTACTTAAGAAACTTAAGTGGGAGTATAAACTGTCATACATATTCATAACCCATGATCTCTCATTGGCAAGTGAGCTCGCAGATTCAGTGGCAATAATGTATGCTGGAAAACTTGTGGAAATTGGTGGCGCCGAGGATATTTATACGAACCCAAGCCACCCATATACCCAGGGCTTAATATCTAGCGTGCCCACACTGAGAACTGACAAGACACTATCATTCATACCTGGCGAAGTACCAAGCCTAATTAATCCGCCAAGTGGTTGTAGATTTCATCCAAGATGCCCATTCTATAAGGATAGGGATTACCTAAAGGGTCTTTGTGACGAGAAGGAACCACCTATGGTGGAACTCGAGGGTAAGGCAAGCAGGAAGCACCTTGTGGCTTGTTGGTTATATAAATAATTTATAAGCAAATAAATTATAAATGCAAATATAGGTTAGATTTTTAAGCAATCCCTGAAAGGCATAATCGCTATATGCCTGGGGTTTTTGAGGACACACCATGGGTTAGGAAGGATAGCCTTGTCATTGCCCATAGATTGAGAACTTACTATACCATAAAGCCCGGCCTATTTGCAAAGCCCAGGTATGTTAAGGCTGTTGATGATATTAGCCTAAGCATTGATAGAGGCATTACATTGGCAATAGTTGGTGAGTCGGGCAGTGGAAAGACAACATTAGGTAGGACATTGATCAGGCTTCTTGAGCCAATATCTGGTGAAGTATACTTTGATGGCAATGATATAACGCATATGAAGGAAGAGGAATTGAAGAAAATAGGATTTAGAAGGAGAGTTAGTATGGTATTTCAAGACCCATATTCAAGCCTTAACCCATTCCACAGCATACACTTTATACTTGAGGAACCACTCATGGTACAGGGAATATCCATGAAAGAAAGAGAAGAAAGAATATACAGAGCCCTTGAGGAGGTTAAGTTAACACCACCTGAGGATTTCGTGAACAAGTACCCACACATGCTCAGTGGTGGCCAGAGACAGAGGGTTGCCATTGCGAGGGCAATAATAACGGACCCGGACTACATAGTCGCTGATGAGCCCGTATCAATGCTTGATGCATCAATAAGGGTTGAGATACTAACTATACTTAAGGATATTCAGCAAAGGCATAAGATGGCATTCATGTACATAACCCACGACATATCAACCGCGAAGTACTTCAGCGACTACATACTGATAATGTATGCGGGGCAATTTGCTGAGTATGGGCCATTTAGGGATGTGGTTAAGAATCCGCTTCATCCATATGCTCAATCACTCATTGAGGCAATACCAGACCCGGACCCAAGCAATAGGTTGAGGGAAAGGAAGGTAGCTCCTGGTGAACCGCCCAACTTAGCCAATCCACCGACTGGCTGTAGGTTTCATCCAAGATGCCCATATGCAATGGATATTTGCAAGAAACAAGAACCACCAGTTGTTGAGGCAAGGCCTGGCGTCTTCGTTAAATGCTGGTTATATGTTAAGAGATAATTAGCACAGGATTAAAGATTTTAATAATAATACGTTATTAATGCCGTAATGACCATATCCAGTGAATTACTCAAGGCTGTAATGAGGAATTATCCAACAGGCGTTACAATAGTGACAACAACCTATAATGATGAATATTACGGATTAACTGTTAATTCATTTACATCGTTATCGCTTGATCCACCACTTGTGCTCATAGCTATTGATAAGAGGCTCGCAAGTCATGAGGCAATTGATAAGTCAAATGTCTATGCGGTGAACATACTATCTGATGATATGAAGGATTTAGCCATTAAATTCGCAACAGCGCCTAGGGAGGAGAGATTTAGTGGATTGAAAGTAAAAACTGCAAAGACGGGCTCTCCAATAATTGAAGGAGCAATTGCATATCTAGATTGTAAGGTTGTTGCTAAATACCCAGGTGGCGACCATACTATATTCATTGGTGAAATTCTTGATGCCCAGATAATGAACAATAAAGTTCCATTAATATATTATAACAGGGGTTATTATAGTATTAAACAGGCAGTACCAATACCATAATTAGGTCTCAGCTGATAAAGCCATTTAAATAAGCGGGCTAACTCCAGTACTAATGATGATGGGTATCAAAACTGAGTAATGAAGAGCTCACGACGAGCTGATTAGCCTTACTCTACGAACTCATTAAATAGGTAGGGAACCGATGATGCAATTGCCAAGGCCTTCCTTATAGTACCAGTTACCTTCACAGTAATTACCGTAATATCACTTTCTCTACCAGCCATGATGACCGCGGATCTCAAGTACTTAAGTAAGTTACTAGGTACTTGAATCACAACCCTGCCCTTACCCTCATACTTAGCAATTACCTTTAATTCAGAACCTATTGCATCCTTACCTGAGAATAACCTAAACCAACTATTTAAATCAGTAATTACCTTATCAATAGAATCCCCCGGATAAACATCCACAATCACGTACATCATAGACAAACACCCCTCCTATATAACGCATCAACTAATAACTCATAAGGATTCTCACTAATTAGGGGCTTAGCATCAACACCAGTTAATACCCTAATTAATTCCACGATATCCCTAGGATTCCTAACATCAGACACCTTACTTATGCCCTGTGATACCACGATTCTAAGTCCATCGATTGTTGAGTAGTCATTGATTACATCCCTTAAAAACGCAAGTCCAGATTCGCCATTACTCACAATTGGGTTTATGACAATCTCCAATGCCTTACCTTCCCTGGCCATGGCCCTAGCCTGAGCCTTTGATGGCAGGACCTTCCTATTGACCTCATTAACCGTTATTGCGTCAATCCTATCATCACTTATTAACTTATTAAGGGCAAACCTGCTCCATGGTACTACGGACACTAAGTCAAAACTCCTGGACAAACCTATTTTCCAGGCGCTTCCCTTTGTAATCACGAGCTTCCTGAATGCAGGTAATTCCTCGATGTCATTGTTTCCACTAATTATCAATGCCACTAAACCATAACCAAGCCTCTTTAATAGGCTAATTAATCTCCTGTCCGCTGAACCCAAATGCAATTCTACAAACATTGTTTTTACCATAACTTACAAACCTCATTAATAAATTGCATAGCATCAACACCCGTAATCTTAATCCTAACCCTAATCACGTCATCTCCGTCACTAAGCACAATACGCCCCATCACAAACTCCTGCTTATCAAACCTAAGGAAAACATTCCCAGAATCATCTACCCTACTCACCGCAGTCCTCAGAAGGTAATCCCTATTTGTAAGTGATGAACATACGTACTTAATGATACTCATGGCAAGCTCCTCATTTTTAATGGATGATTGAACCTTATATATTGGATTACCGTAATGTCCATAAAGCACTTCTATAACTATTGGTGCTTTATCTGTTAATAACCTTACAAGGTAATTAACGGTCTTATCAAGATCCTCAGTTGCATGGAGAATAACCTCAAGATCTAATTGAACAATCGCCATAAAAGATAAGAATTTATGATTGCTGGGATTGAGATTGCTGAGACTGCTCAGCCTTCTTCCTTAATCTCTCAATCAACTTCCTCTGTCTCTCCCTCAGCCTTCTCCTCCTACGTCCCTCCTTATCCTCCTTACCAACGAGCCACGCAAAGTCTGAGTCGCTCCTAATGGCTGGATGGCTTGGATCTACAAGAATAACCTCATACCATACGTACGTGCCATCCTCACCAACCCAGTATGAACCGAGAACCTCCATGTTCGGGTACTTCCTGGCAGCCCTTTCTTCAGCAATTAACTGGAGACTCTTGCTAGTGGTTATTCCATAAACACCCATTCTCTTCGGTCTCCTACCACTGTTCGGTCTTCTCCTGTTGAATGGACCCCTCCTAAGCCTGACCCTAACAACTATTATGCCCTGCTTAGCCTTATAACCATACTGCCTAGCCTTGTTAATCCTCGTGGGTTTCTCAACCCTAACAATAGATGGTTCCCTACGCCACTCTATCAATCTCTGCTTCATGATCACGTCCCAAATCCAGCTACTCCTGGCTCCAGCCCACGCCTCAGCTAAATAGTGATAAAGTCCCCTCGCCATCAAGACCAGGTTATGAGTGGGTATTAAAAACATTATGCTAACCAAGCACGTTCTCGCAGGGTCTCCTCAAATCAAGGGCTAAATCCCTCAGGGCATCGCCCTCAATACCACCTTCCTTAAGTGACAACTCTCTAAACGCCACTGAGAGTAGCACTGCAGCATCCATATCCTGATAGGCATTGACCAACCTTATTAACTCATTAAACAAGTCCCTCAACTTCACTATTAAGTAATCACCAAATAGCACGTATTCGTTGCTCATACCGTATAACTCACCTATTAATCGCCTACCCTTATCAGTGACCTTGACCATTAACCTACCGTTTATTGTTCTTAACTCGATCAATCCCTCACTAGCAAGAGCACTCAAGTCACTTAGTATGGACTTACTGTTTATTGGCGGTTGCTCGAACACGTATCTAACAATATATGATGCCAAGTAAGTTATCAACAACAATCTATATAGACTTATTGATGAACCTCTCGAGTACCAAGCCATAAATAACAACGCATACTTACTAGGAAGCGCCTTGAACCTACCACGCCCTACATTAACTTCCGGGAGCATCATTGATTCATTAACCACGTTGTGTATATAACACTAATGCCGTAAGCCAACGCAATAGTAGTCCTCATAGGATGACCAGTCATGGGCCCAAGCCTGATTTCATACATCGCCCTGCCCCTCAGGTTCAGGCTAACATCATCGTACTCATTACCAAGTATCAAGCCAATCCTCAACCCCTTACTAAACGCCTCCCTACTCACCTCAATCAACTTCCTCTCATTGTAGTTGGCATGCATTGACAACACAATGGGTATGTCAATGCCATTCAACGCCTCATCAATATTCACAATCCTAACCCTAGGTAAGGAACCAAGTCTCAAAGCTCTAAACGCCCTATCAACAATTAATGGATTAGTTATTAACCTAATCTCAATACCTAATGCATGACTTAATTGTACTAGATCCATCGCTTCGTAAACCTCCTTAGGACCATCAACAATACCAACCACACGATTCACCCAATCACTCGGTATTGCCTCCCTCCTCTTACGGAATAAATCTCTTGTTGAATGAGCAACTATGAAGGAGTCATCCCTAACCTCAACATACACTATGTAATCAGGATCCTCCAAATCCACCCTAGCGAACTGAGCAAGGTATTCACCAAGCTTTTTTGCAAGCTCGATACTAGTCACTGGGTACTTCTTATCCATCCTTCTAACAACGACCTTAAATGTACCATCTCCATTACCAATAAGGCCCAGCAACGTCTCTTTAGCCACTACGAATAGGGTATCTAGGTCCCTACTAATTATTTGATCTATTATCGATATATGACCAACATAGTTAATATCCCTAAGCATTGTTAGAATATTTGTATCGCAATCGCTCAGGTCAATAATACATTTATTACGACCACACTCAACGATTTGACCACAGTTAATCCTAGCTAGTAAATCGTATGGGTTTATACTCCTTGCATATGGTTCAAGTGTTATTAAAGCCCTCATTTTTACCTACGGTTAGGCTAGAGAATTATGGATTTAAAAGGGTATGGATCGTACTTACTATGGTTCCGTAAGTAATGACACCACTACAGTCTTTATGTCATTTATAACATCAGTAAGGAGCACATGCTCATCAGGTGCGTGAGCCGTTTCCTTGGAGGTCATCCAAACGGCCACGGGTATACCTCGGGCCCTTAAGTAACGTGCGTATGTACCACCACCAATACCCATTAACCTGGGCTCTAGTCCTCTGACAACTCTTATTGCCTTAGATAGTCTCCTAACAATCTCACTATCTGCACTGGTTGGTTGCACGGGATCATCCCTACTAATAACCTCAATATCGACCCTACAACCATGTGAACTACAGTAATTACTTGCCGTATCCTTAATAATCTTAAGAACATCATCGATGTTGTACTTAGGCAATATCCTACAGTCAATATAGAATACGTGCCTACCGGGTATTGTGTTTACATTCCCTACATTAGGTTCTACCTTAGTTGGTTCAAAGGTCGACTTCGGTGGTATGAATAAGGCATCCTCATGGTTAAACGTTTCGTGCAACTTCCTGTCTATTTCGAGCGTTAATTCACTACCAAGCCTATAGGCATTGAGGCCAAGCTCAGGGAGCGAGGCATGTGCTTGCTTCCCGTAAACAGTCACTTTAACCCAAAGTATTCCCTTCTCGGCAATCTCTATCATTGTGCCATCAGCATTACCAGCATCAGGCACAACAACTAAGTCCCTACCTGTTATTAGATTCGGCTCCTTATCAATAACATACCGAATACCGTACTTACTATTAACCTCCTCATCACTTGCCAGTATAAGTCCATAGTTAATTGGTGGCTTAATACCAAGCTCCCTAAGCACCTTACCAACGGTGATTCCCATGACTATTCCCTGTCCATCATCCTCAACACCCCTGCCATAAATAGTATCACTAACCACCGTGGCCTTAAATGGATCATAACTCCACAAAGACCTATCACCCTCAGGCACAGTATCCATGTGTGCAATAACCCAGTAGGTCCTTGACATATCAAGCCCTTTTATCAGGGCTACTATGTTCGGCCTTGAACCCCTACTAACCCTGTTATCAGAAGCCTCTATAACCTTAACCTCATCAAAGTATTTTCTAACCACATTCAATAGGTAATTAGCCCTATCCCACTCACCATCACCTCCATTCTCAGGAGCTAGTGCCTTTATTGGTATGAATTCCCTGTATAGTGTGATTACGAATTCTCTTTGATTGTCAGCGTATTTCAGTACCTCGTTTAAATCATTTACCATACTCACGGAAAGCTAAAACTAGGGCTTATTATTTAGTTTTTATGTTATGTTTAGCGTTGTTATTTTACGTTGTCACCTGAAACAATGCTTAAATTAGTATTATATTTAATGCTTGATGATTATGAATGGTTAAGGTTAAGGCATTGGTAATGACTTATCGGGATTACGACCTCAATACATTAGCTAAGGCCTATTTCACAAATGATGAATTAGTTAAGTTGTATAAATTCTATGACTCAGTAATAGCACTAGAGACTTGCAACAGGATTGAGTTTTACCTAGATGGGGATGAGGATGAGGATATACTAATTAAGTTAATTAATGAGAGGGCTGGGATTAAGCCTAGGATTCTCTATGATTTAGATGCCGTTAAGCATTTATTATTAGTAACGGCAGGCCTCGACTCGATGTTTTTAGGAGAAAGGGAGATACTGTCCCAGGTTAAGAGGGCTTATGGTGTAGGTAAACCGTCATTAAGGCTAAGGATATTGTTTGAATCAGCAATTAGGTTTGGGGAGAATTTTAGGCGTAAGTATGATCTTTACGATATATCATTCGTGAAGTTCCTGTCGGACTACATAATAAGGAGTATAAGTAAGGACAGTAATGTGCTTATCATTGGTGGTGGTGAGGTTGCCAGGGGTATTGCTAGGGAGCTTATTAAGAGCGGTTATAGTAACATAACAGTCATAAATAGGACTCTGGATAAACTTAGGTATGAATTTGGAAACTCAATAAGGCTATTGGGTCTTGAATCATTAATGAGTGAACTAACGTCTAATAAATACGACATACTAATTACTGCAGTGTCAGTACAATCACCACTAATTAACCTCAATGCAACTGACTATTCACTGCCAAACCTGGTAATTGATGTTTCAACTCCAAGTGCCATTAAGGTGCAGGGCAACGGTCATGTCAGGATTATTAGGCTTGAGGATTTGAGGGAACCCTATCTAAAGTATGTTAATGGTAGGAGCAATATAATGGAGAAACTGTCGGAGATCAATAATGAGACTGAGAGAATAATGAGATTAATTATGCGTAGTGATGCTGATGAGGTAATTAGGGATGTTATGAGGTTTGTTGAGAATATCAGGGAGGAGGAAGTTAAGGAGACGCTAAATGCATTAAGAAGGAGTGATAATGTTGAGGCCATTATTGATGCCATGAGTAGGTCCTTGGTTAAGAAGATCATGCATAACTATTTAGAAAATATGAGGAGGTACGCGGAAGTAGGTGATGAGACTACCGTTAAGAAATTAAGGAGTTATTTAATGGAAGTAGTAAAGGAAAATGACAATTAGACCTGCTTAAGGACCTTAGCAGCATCCTCCATGTGTCTTAATGTCTCCTCAATTATTTCAGTGGTATGGCTTGAACTCGTGAAAACAGCCTCAAACTGGCTGGGCGCTATGAAGATTCCACGCTTCAATAACTCCTCGTGGAGCTTAAGGTACTGCTTTGCATTTGATTTACTGGCTGTTTCATGGTCAATAACTTCACCCCTAGTGAAGAATACCTGTAACATGGTTGGTACCCAATTAATCACATGGTCAATACCTAGTCTACTAAGTATGTCATTAAGCCCTTCAGCTAACCTACGTGATGCGTTAATAGCAATATCATAGGCATTCGTGGTTTCAAGAACCTCTATAGTGGCTAACCCAGCAACCATTGATATTGGGTGTCCATTAAATGTACCGGCATTAAAAACGGGGCCCTTTGGTGATAATAATTCCATTATTTCATCACGAGCGCCCACAGCACCCACTGGGAATCCTCCGCCAATTATCTTGCCCAGTGTAGTTATGTCGGCACTAACGCCGTAATATCTCTGAGCACCACCAAGGCCAAGTCTATAGCCAGTGACCACCTCATCAAGTATTAATAAGGCTCCGTACTTATCCGCGATTTCCCTAAGTCCCTTCAGGAAACCCTCCCTGGGTGGTATTACCCCATAATTAGCCATTACAGGTTCAACAATTATTGCGGCAACATCATTACCCTCGTTCCTCATTATTCCTTCCACACTATCTAAATCATTGTACTTAGCCACAAGAGTTAATTTAGCTACATCCTCAGGTACTCCGGCCGATGAAGGAGTCCCAAAATGCGCTGCCGCACTACCTGCCTTAACTAGCACGTAATCAATGGCACCATGATAACAACCCTCAAACTTCAATATCTTTCTGCGTTTAGTATATCCACGTGCTAACCTAATCGCTGCTGAGACGGCCTCACCACCACTATTAACAAACCTAACCTTCTTTATACTTGGAAAATGAACCACTATTTTCTTCGCTAGCGCTACCTCAACCTCCGTTGGTGCTCCATAAAGCCAGCCTTTGCCTAGGTGCTCCATCACTTGCTTAACAACAGGCTCTGGGGAGTGACCGAGAATTAATGGACCGTAACCAAGCACGTAATCTATCAATCGATAACCATCCACAGTAAAGAGATATGGACCCTTACCTTCCTTCACAAAGAACGGGTATGGCTTAATCGCGGCCCTAACAGGACTATTAACACCACCAACAAGAACCCTCTGTGCCTCTCCATATAACCTACTGGACTCACTCATCAAGTTCCTAAATCAATTGCCCCATTAAGCTTTACTTCCCTAGGATCATAAAACTTTAAAGAGCATTAGTGTTATCGATTCGTAATATGATTGAGAGAACACTGGTAATAGTAAAGCCGGATGCCGTTAAAAAGGGATTGATTGGAGAAATAATCAACAGGTTCGAGAGAGCTGGATTAAGGATTATTGCCATGAAAATGATAAGGCTAAGCAAGGAGGGGGCAGCCAAGTTCTACCCAAGTGACGAGAATTGGCTACGCTCAGTGGGTAGTAAGTCCCTGAAGTCCTACTCAGAGATTGGGAAGGATCCAAAGGTTGATTTGGGCACTGACGATCCAGTGGAGATTGGGAAGATAATTAGGGGTTGGCTCGCTGACTACCTATCAATGGGTCCAATAGTCGTAATGGCTCTCGAAGGCAATAGAGCCGTTGAAGTTGTTAGGAAGATCGTCGGCTCAACAACACCATACTCATCACCACCAGGCACAATTAGAGGAGACTACTCAGTGGATAGCCCAGACCTGGCGAACCTAGAGAAGAGGGCGTTATTCAACCTAGTGCATGCAAGTGATAGTCCTAAGGAAGCTGAAAGAGAAATTAGATTCTTCTTCCGTGAGGATGAATTCGTGGATTACTCTTAATCCAATGACAATACTAAAAGTAAAATCACTAAACTTACAAAAGGGCTAGAAAATACTTCCTAACAATTCAGTCATGATTTCAGCCATGATGATGCTATATATTGTCCGTATGTTACGTCCGAGTTAATAATTTACCTACATAGATTGCCACTTCATGTAATGATTGCGGTATAATATCTATGCTCCACTGTGTCTGTAACCATATCGTCTCTGTATTACATAGGTAGCCTTAACCTAATGCTCATCAAGCCAGGCTATTCGGGACCGTTATTTAACTTATATCTAACTTATTAGCCATGGTCATCATGAACAGCGTTTAACCGCCACAAATATACGGTATATACACTGTGCGTGATGAAATCCCCGTTATGGCGTATGGACTTTGTGAACTCAGCATGGAAACATTATGATTTACTTGTGACAATGCACCTGGATTGTATTGGAGTACCCATAATAGCTTTGCCCAGATTATTTCGTAGTTGTAAATCCACTCGGTGCATGGGATGTCTCGAATAGAAGTTACTAGGTTAATGCCAAGTTCATTGTAGAATGTGGCTTTTTGCTGGGTGTTGAGGCCTTGTGGTAACACCCACTCATCAGCGTCCTCTGCAAAGGCAACCATGTAGGCTTGATTAGCCTGCTGGTTACCACCCATGTAAAACCACCAGGTATTGTTAACCACAGCAGTATTAGTAGTCGGTGCCGTATTCTTGTAAATAATCTCCGTAGACGATGGAGATTCGATGTACTCCACCGGTAATGCCATGACTATACCACTAGCCCCAAAGTTTACAGTGAATGACTTAACATAATTAGGCGATGTTGATAATACCGGGTTTGCTCCACTTTCATACTCAAGGTATGAATTGACGGGTATCCCCAGATACGAATTATAACCGTTTTGATAATCGAACCACCCTGGATTATGGTCCATTGTACCTATGAAGTAGTTTATGTAGCCGTCATTATTGATAATCGTGCTTGATGACACATAAGCCATCCACGCGGCGGTAGCTACGGGATAGTACGGTCCAGCACCGGCTGGTTTATACGGCTCCCCAGTCCCATTAAACACGAATATGCATGCATCGTAGAAGAAGGTGCCATTACCATCACTGAAAGCTTCGGTACTAACACCACCATAATAGGGTTGGTAATCAAAGACCACACCACTCAAGCTACTAGCCTCCTGAACATACTCCTGACAAGGGTCGATGTTCGTCAATGACGCACTTTGCAGTCCATACGGTCCATAAATACCGAGAGATAATGCTTGGCTTATTTCAGCTTTGTGTCTCCATACATCAATTACACCTTGGTAGTAATTAACCATGCCGACCACGTCCTTAGCCTCATAACCACTACCGAATACCAAGGCATTCCTACCTTCAAAGACCGATACATAATAACCACTAATAGCCGGGTACACCACTACTCTTTCATTATAAGCCCTAGCCCACGCCAATGCCAGGGTCTCTACAATAACGAAATCTTTAGATACATCGGTTGTATGGATAATTACTAAATCATCATGATTAATCAATCTCTCAATTAGTTTAAAGATTATGGAATTAGTATTTACCTGGACTATACCACTCTTATTAATAATGAGACTTTGTTCAATCAGAGACCAATCAATAAGCACAGCACTACCGTTTGGTAAGGTTGATAATTGATTTATGGTTATTAATTTAATCAGAGATCCATTAACGCCAGCATTTATAAGTCCCTGTACTAACGTCGTCGGTCCGACTACATAGATCGGCATGTCAATGTTAATTGACGATGCAACATTAACTGCACTGGGATCCACCTGGCTGTCAGCTTTTGCTGATGTACCACTAGCGATGGAAAGCAGGAAGATTGATGCTAAGAAAGCAACGATGACCATTAAGGCTATCGTAAACACTCTTAGATTAAGAACCATTAATTCCTAGATCATTGAAACCTTAATAAAGTTTAATCAATCTAGATGAGAACTATTAATGAAGAGGTATTCCTCATTGTAGGCTAATCATGGACTGGTCAAATCGTGGTTTATAAACTCCTTATTTGGATCACGGACTTTATATCCTCATGACCCCAGTTATATGCGTATTCATACTCATCAAGTGTTACCTCCTTAGTTATTAACTTCCTAACCCAACCTCCAAACTCGAACTTAGCCTTAACGAGGTCCGCAACACCCATTTCGAAAGCCCCTATACTGGCATTGGTCGCACCAATAATTAATTTATTCCTTCTCCAATCATCCAGTAACGGCCTAATATTAACATTCTTACTATCTAGATATATCCCCAGTAACACTGCCACGCCATCAGCCCCTAGATGCCTTAGTGCATCGTATGCCGCGCTTGTTGAGCCCGTTGCCTCAATTACTATGTCGAAATCACCATTTATTTGATCAATGTTCGTATTAACATAAGTTGCGCCTATCTCCCTAACAAGCTTCGCCTTGAGACTGTCGTAGGGTCTCGTAGCTGTTACCGTTATGTCGGCGAAATCCCTAAGTCTCATAACCATTAATGCCAACATACCAATAGGCCCAGCACCCATTATCAAAACCCTCCTTGGACTCCAGGACTCGAACCTAGCTTTACCAAGCCTCAATGCCAAGTCAATGCCCTTCTCAACAATGCTTAGGGGCTCCGTAAGCACAGCAACGTCGATGGCCTCCTTAGGTACCTTAACAAGGTACTGGGAATCCGTTACAGCGAACTCAGTGGCGAATCCGTGCAAGTACCATATGCCGTGCTCCGCATATGTACCTCTTGGGCAGTAATCCACCTCAGTTATTGGTAGGGTGCACGTTGTCGGTCTCCTTACTGTTGGTACGACTATGTCACCGACACTCACGTTATCAACATCGTCACCAAGCTCAACAACCTCAGCCACAGACTCATGACCAAGGATAAGGTACTCCTCACCCGGTGGTGGCGCACCGTACCTTCCCTCAATGATATCCTTATCAGTACCACAAACACCTACCTCAATTGGGCTCAATAGGACTTGGTATCGCTTTGGTGATGGCTTAGGCATATCCCTTAATGCCAATGAATCCTTAACCAATGGAATTACCGTAACGGCCTTCATCAATGGTCATGGATGTATTCCTCTTAATAAACCAGATATGTGTAGTGTTTTCAATTCATTAATAATCGTTAAATCATGTTTAAACACTCTAAGGGGTTTAATCACTATATAGGTTATTGAGCCACTAGAGGAAATGCGTATTAAGTCCATAGTATATAATTAGCACGGTATGTCGCAAACCCTAAAGGAGTTAATTAATCAGTTAATGAGTAAGAAACTCATACTAATAGACCTAACCCACGAACTATATAATGGAATGCCCACTTACCCTGGTGACCCACCCTTTATGCATGAGTACATTAAGGTTGGGAGAAGTTACGGTGAATCAACACTATCAAAAATATCTGCAGGGTTACACAGTGGTACACACATAGACTTACCACGACATTTCGTACCAAATGGCTTAACTGCAGAGTCATTACCATTAATGGATTTCATGACTTACGGCGTAGTACTTGACCTAAGTTACAAGAGATATGGTGAAGCCATCACTGTGGATGACCTGAGGAGATTCGATGATAAGATACAGCGTAATTACGCAGTAATGCTCTACACAGGCTTCTCTAAAGCCTGGGGTACTGAGGAATTCCTCTATAATTGGCCATATTTGGATAGATCCGGAGCCGATTACTTAGTAAGCAAGGAAATTAGAGTTGTGGGTATTGAGGCACTGAGTATAGCTGGTTGGCCGGGTAAGGAGGGTTATCCATACCCACCCAGAGTTCCTAAGGATGATGTTGCCTACGTGCATTATAAATTACTGTCAAATGGCATATACATAATTGAGGGCGTTACTAACCTAGATAGTGCATTAAGTACATGCAAGAATGGTGAGGGATTATTCATATTCATGCCACTTAAGATCAGAGGAGCTGAGGGTTCACCATTACGGTTAATAATGGTGTGCGAGCCTAGATAATTCATGGAAGCACCTAGTCAATGTCTCTTGGATCCTTTGGTAGGTTTATGCTGAAGGCCTCTTTCAGTAATCTGCGTAGTATTCTGTAAGTCATGCCCCATATTATTACGTCTTCCATAATTATTGCAGGTCTTGGAAAACCCTTTATATTAACATTTATATTAACATGCTTGGTAATGTCATCAATCCTTAGCCAAAATACCTTTGATAGTTCGGTTTTATTTATCGTTAATTTAGGATTACAATCCCTTAGCGAGAATATTACGGGCGCCACACTAATGTTCGGTGCATTACTTGGTGAGAAAAAATCTAAAACACCCAATAAATCGGCATCCCTAATAAGGTCAAGCCCCACTTCTTCCCTGGCCTCCCTAATCGCAGTCTCCACTAAATCGTTATCCTTACTTGGATTAAATCTACCGCCAGGGAATGCCGCATCGCCACTCCATGGATCCGTCGGATTCTCCGTTCGCTTACCTATGAGGATTGCATTAAGGCAGGGATTATAAATAACAGCTACTGCAGCCCATAAATGCTTATTATCCGGAATTGGCCTATTATTCTTCGTAACTTTCCTTAATCTTGCCACATTATATGACTCCATAATTATATTTCTTAGTGATCTATGCCTAAACTAATAAATGCTATTCACCATAACTCATATCAAGGCCTGTAATGGTCTAATTGAGAGAACCTCAGGATTAGCTAAGTAAAGGGGTCTTTTTCCCATTAATACATTAATGAGGTTTCTAACCGCGATTTCCGCCATTCTCTCCCTTGTTTCATAAGTCGCAGACCCTATGTGTGGCGTTAATACAACGTTATCAAACTTAGTTAATTCGTGCGTGCTTGGTAAGGGTTCCTCCTCAAACACGTCTAATGCGGCACCTGCTATCCAACCTTCCTTAAGTGCCTTAACTAAGGCATTGGTATCCACAATGTCGCCCCTAGCCACGTTTATTAGGTAGGCAGTTTTCTTCATGAGCCTTATTCGCTCTTCATTAATTAAGTGTCTGGTCTCTGGAGTTGCGGCTATTGTTATTACCACGAAGTCTGACTCACTAAGTACTGACTCAAGGGGTCTATACTCAATACCGAGTGCAAATTCTATGTGTGGTTTCCTAGTCCTTGACCAATAAATAACCTTCATATCAAATGCCTTGGCTCTCCTGGCCAATGCCGTACCAATATTACCTAAACCCACTATACCCAATGTGGCATTATGAATCTCAGTTCCGAGAAGCCAACCCCATTTATCATATATACCGCCTATTCTGACAAGCCTATCGCCCAGGACTATCTTCCTGCCCAGTGCTATTAATAGGCCCATTGCCAGGTCAGCCACGGCCTCAACAAGCACCTCAGGTGTATGCGTTACGTAAATTCCCTTCTCGGTGGCTGCCTTAACGTCTATGTGATCAACACCAACGCTATACGTACTAATCACAAACAACTTCTCTGCCTCATTAAGTAGGGATCTATCAATGACATCGCCTAAAGTCACAATGGCACCAACACAATTCTTAAACACGTCAATCCAAACCTCTCTTGGTGGTGATGCTTGTTTACCCCACATAGGTCCTGTCTCTTTCCACATCCTAATCTCCACTGGTAACTTATTGAGCTCTGTGTATATTATTGAGGGTAAGTTACTCCTACTTATGAATACGCAGGGACCGACCATCACTAATCGCTAGATCGACTACTTAATTAAGATTTCATTGCATAGTCAGTATTAAATAATAATGCTCCTCCTTCCAAAATGATTGTGGTAACTATAAGGGATATACTCAATAAATTAAAGTGGACTAACCAGTTAGACAATTACGTGCTCATCTACATATCAAGAGGATCACCTAACAATGAGGAGGTTCTGGAATTATCTAGGATAACCGTGATAAGTAGGGATGGATTTATGTTCGTAAGTAAGGACGGTAGGGAAACGTATATACCCTATCATAGGGTTGTAGAGATTAGGAGAAAGGATAATGGCACAGTAATATTCCGTAGGAATGTACCTCATTGATGAGTTATGGATCGTCGATTTCATCCCTATACCTCAGTATTACTGCATTTATGCGCTCATGGAATAGCTTTATGAGTGATCTTCTCGTAATAATAATCGTGTATATACTCAGTAGCGTAATCAACGAATAGGTAATAAACCACTTAAGGCCTTGCTCTATGCCTTTCGCGATAAATACATTATTCAGTTTCACAAGGATTGTGAAATTCAGTTCCTTATAAACTATATTCCGAAAAATATCAATAAATCTACCGAGTAACTTAAGAAATTTCAAGGAATAATTATGAACAATCATTTATTTTCCACAGTAAGACTATGAATAAATCTTTGATGATTATCAACGAAATCCTTACTCGCATTTAACACATGGACTAAATAGTCAACCTCCACGGGATTTAATAACCCAGGTATGACGATAGTATGTGGAGTATCACCAATATCGGGCACATTATTTACTGTGGAAACGACAATCCTATGATCAACCCAGCCCAGCCTAGCCACATAAATAACCAACAACCTCTCATTAACAATGCCTAGTTTCCTCTCCTCCTCTAACCTCCTGAGTATATCAACCGCCTCATTAGCACTCATAAAGCCTTCATCATCCCGAATATCAAGTAATAATATCGTGTGCAGCCCACGTTTAAGATTGTCGCCCAACACATCGTAAGCCCTAGTACTAAGCACGCCCATTCTAGGGTAGGTCACTGTGGCTATGGAACCCAGTTTATACGGTGATAAACCAAGCTGACTAAGTAATGCACAAACTATGCTTACTGAATTCACAATCTTAACATTAAAGCCATGTCTCTTGGCAATTACGGCAATTGCCGCATGTGTCGTGGCTATCATGGGATCACCAAAAACAAGAAGTGCAGCATCATGCCCCCTTTCTAACTCCCTCATTATGACATCACCATTCCTATTCTCTAGGTCCTCCCTTGAAACTAGGATTAAATCATTCCTAATACTTCTCAAATAGTTCATGAATTCTACGGGACCCTTTGACGTATAGGTTTCCAGGAAAACCACATCGACGAGCCTCATGACCTCTAACGCTTCAGTTGTAATATTCCTAGGGCTTAGTCCAAGACCAGTAATGTATAATGTTGGTCCTCCTCTACTCACATTATTCCTCGATTATTGAAAGATTTAAAAACGTAGTAATTACGTAAATAGAGATGGCATCTAGGATTAAGATACCGGAGGATGGGGAACCAATCGTGGTTCAGGGCGGTATCTGGAATGTCCCCAATAAGCCACTAATTCTTTATATTGAAGGTGATGGAATAGGACCCGAAATAACGAATGTGGCTATTAAGGTAATTAATAAGGCCGTTGAAAGGGCTTACGGCAGCTCAAGAGAGATTAAGTGGGTTAAGGCCTATGCAGGTGAAGAGGCTGAGAAGATATACGGTAATAGATTCCCGGAGGAGACCATAAACCTCATCACGAAGTACAGGGTCATCCTGAAAGGACCACTGGAGACACCGATTGGCGGTGGTTGGAGGTCAATAAACGTGGCCATTAGGATGCTCCTGGATGCATATGCCAATGTCAGGCCTGTTAAGTACATGCCTGGCTTAGAATCACCACTTAAACACCCTGAGAGGGTTGATTTAGTGATCATTAGGGAGAACACTGATGATCTATACAGGGGTATTGAGTGGAGTTGGGATAGTCCGGAGGCCGTTAAGTTGAGGAAGTTTCTTAAGGAGGAATTAAAGGTGGAACTTGAGGATGACACTGGAATAGGCATTAAACCCATCAGTAAGTATAAGACACAGAGAGTTGCTAGGTTTGCCCTTAAGTTCGCCATTGAGAATAAGAGGAGGTCCGTAACAATAATGCATAAGGGCAATATCATGAAATACACCGAGGGTGCCTTCAGGGAGTGGGCCTACGAAGTAGCCCTTAAGGAATTTAGGGATTACATAGTTACTGAGGAGGAGATGAATAAGCAGTATGGTGGTAAAGTACCACCTGGTAAATTACTCGTTAATGATAGAATTGCCGATAACATGTTCCAGCAGATAATCACAAGACCTGAGAGTTACGACGTAATACTGGCGCCCAACCTAAATGGTGATTACATAAGTGATGCCGCTGGAGCCCTCATAGGCGATATTGGAGTACTTGGTGGCGCGAATGTTGGTGATACTGGCGGCATGTTCGAGGCAGTGCATGGTACAGCGCCTAAGTACGCTGGTAAGAATGTGGCTAATCCAACGGGTATAATTAGGGCTGGTGAGTTAATGCTCAGGTTTATGGGTTGGAGGGAGGCTGCAGACTTAATTGATAGGGCGATAACAGAGGCCATTAACCAGAAGAAGGTTACTCAGGACCTGGCCAGGTTCATGGGTGTTCAACCATTAGGTACTAAGGAATTCGGTGATGCATTAATAGAGATAATTAATCAACTAAAGTAATGAATTAGTACTATTATTTAAAAATTGAATTAGTATTTCATTGTATGTATTAATAATTACTGACTGTCGTTACCTCCTTCTCTTTAGCCTTGATTATTGGTAGTTTTGGATTTAAGTACTCAGTGAGTGCCTTTACTACGAGATCCACATCACTTGGATCAAGGTCCTTAAGTATTGGCCTATGACTCCTATAATTAGCAATATCACTCGGATCTACCTCAATAGTTTTCACATCCTCTTCGTAATACTTAGCCTTAATGAGAACATTACCTAGTGGATTAACTACGTGACTACCTCCAAAGAATCCAAGTCCATCATACTGCCCAACCGTATTAACATAGACTGTGTATGCCACGTTCTCCAGTGCCCTAGCTATCATGAATGTTTCAAAATGAAGTCTAGACATATCGGGTGCGGCGCTTATGTATACATGAACCTCGGCACCCCTAAGCATCATAACCCTCGAAACCTCTGGATAGAAAGCATCATAGCATATCGCTATCCCAACTCTATGTCCGTTAATATTAATAACGGGTATGTCACCCTTGCCAATCCCAAAATACCTATACTCATCAAATATGCCATACGATGGTAAATGCCTCTTCCTATATACTGCTAATACTCCATTAGGGCCTACGGCAACTGCTGTATTATAAAGTACGTGAGTATCCTCATCCCTCTCAGCAAATCCAGCAATCACGTGACAATTTCTCCTTCTAGCCTCCATGGCTAATTTCGTAATGGTCTTGCCACTTATCGGCTCGGCAATTTGGAAGAACATATCCTTAGACATGTAACCTGGTAAGTAAAGCTCCGGCGTCACTATTAGATCTGCCCCATCACCTACACAGAGTGTTTCCATGGCCTTAATTAACCTGCCCAGGTTAAAGTCCACGTCACCCAACTTACTGCTATATTGAAGCAGGTGTATCCTAAGCATTAATTAATAATGAGCGCGGGGAATTAAAAATACAAACTCCATTTTGTAAAATGAGTAAGCAATATAAGTCATTAATGACTGAACCCATGTGCCTAGAATAACACTTGAAAACCTAGTACGCATTGATTATGATTACGTAACACAGAGAATAATTGATTTCATTAGGTCATATGTTAAGGATTCAGGGGCCACCGGTGCCATTATAGGTCTTAGCGGTGGTGTTGATTCCAGCGTTACGGCATACCTACTCGTTAAGGCATTGGGTAAGGATAACGTTATTGGCTTAATACTACCATATAAAACAACGCCACCTGAGGATATAAGGGATGCTAAGTATGTTGCTGAAAACCTGGAGATCAAGTATTACTATATAGACATTGGTAAAATAAGAAATGCCTTCGTTGAGTCAATACCTGTGTTTGATGAAAGTGATAAAATAGCGACCGGAAACCTCCTTCCAAGGATTAGGATGACCATACTTTATTACTTTGCCAATAGATTTAACAAGGTCGTGGTTGGTACTGGAGATAAGAGCGAATTGTTAATTGGGTACTTCACGAAGTATGGCGATGGTGGCGTCGACATATTACCAATAGGTGACCTATACAAGACACAGGTTAGGTACCTAGGTAAGTACCTGGGCTTGCCGGATAGCATTGCCTTCAAGCCTTCAAGCCCAAGGCTTTGGGAGGATCAGACGGCTGAGGGTGAGCTTGGAGTGAAGTATGAGGACATTGATGTAATTTTGCATGCACTTATTGATTATAGGATGAACACCGAACAGGCGGCTGAGGCCACGGGCAAGCCTATCGAGCTTGTACAGACCGTATGGCGTAGGGTATTGAATACTGAGCATAAGAGGAAGATGCCAATAGTTCCCAGGATTTCCATGAGAACCCTTGGTATCGACTGGAGAATGCCAGTGAATAAGACCGGTGTAAGCGAATTCATGGAATAAGCCTTATAATTTAACGTTTCTTATTTCCTTAAATGAATAGGCCACTCTGGCATGTCATTGAGGATCCAGCATACATCATTAATTTATATGCGGGCATTGTAATAACTCTCATGCTTATTGGCGCCATAGTCATCTTCATAATAACTCAATCAATAATTGATGTAGTACTCGTATCATTACCACCAATATTCATTGCGTTAATAATGGTTGCTGCCAAGAAAGCCATTAAGAGGAATGAGGTGATAATGTATGCAGATCGATTCATAGCCCTAAGGGGTTCCGAGAGGATTGAATTATCATTATTTCAAATAACTAGGGTGAGGATAAGGCCCGTAATTAATACTGTTAGAATTATAAACATGAGATTAATACCAATACCCTCAATACCTAGGTTCAACACCTGGTCCATTACCTTTATGTCTGGTAATAATGAGATTATTAAAGTGTGGATAAATGAGAATGAACTTGATAAGTTAAGGGCAGTTATTAGGAAATTATGCACTGAGAGATCGATATGCATAAATATTGAGAATACAATGCCCATTTAATGAGTATTACAATAAGGGCGGGACCCGTAGATAATGTGCACATTGAAACCACGTTCTCAGCAATATGTCCGGTGGATCATAGTGTTGATAATTACAACCTTGAAATAGATTATAAGCCGTTATGTCGCAATAATGAGTGTATCTATATAGAATTGAATAGTCTTAGGGAATACTTAGACGGATTTAAAGGCAGGATTGTATATCACGAGGACTTAATTAATGAATTAATAAATGAGTTAGTGAAGGTTCTATCTCCCATCGAAATAACAGTGACACTTACAAGTAATTATAGGGGCATTAAGTACGTAATAAGGCGTAGTATTAGTACACGAGGTTCCCAATACGCACCTTAATCCTTATTCTACTTAAATCACCTGATGAACCCTCTACAAAATTAGGCTTCCTAAGTGAATTTGCATAGATCATAGCCTTCATTAAGCCCTCTCTATCCCTAGTTCTTATATATGGCCATAGATCAACCACGGGTTCCTTATATAAGCAGGTCTTCAATTTACCATCACTTGTTAACCTCATTGTTGTGCAGCCTGCGCAGAACGTTGGGTTATTATAGTTCTTTACAATCTCAACCCTAACGCCATCAACCTCGTATAACGGCCTATTATGAAGGTCCTTCCTCGTTCCTAGTAATTTACCATGCTTATTTAACCAATTTATTATATCGCTTAGGTCGTCATAATATCTGGCAAATACGGGAAAGCCCTCGCCCATGGGCATCAACTCTATTAATTGAAGGACGAAGCCATACTTAGCGGCGAATCTTATCATCATTGGTATTTCATTTGTGTTCAATCCTCTTAAGGCAACAACATTCAGTTTTATCTGCCTAAAGCCCAGTTTACTCACGTAATCAATATTCTCAAGAACCTTATTCAGGGCATCAACACCAGTTATGAAACTGTACTTCCTTCTATCTAATGAGTGGAGCGATATATTTAATCTACGTAAACCATGAGAAAGCAAATCCTCAGCATATATATCAAGGAAATACCCATTTGTCGTTAACGAAAGATCCTTAGGACCAATCCTGCTAATCTCGTCTACGACCTTTACAATGTCCTTACGCAGTAATGGCTCACCACCAGTTATCTTGAAATCATCAACACCTAAATCCTTGGCCACAGAAGTCACGAAACCAATATCCTCAGCACTTAACTCCCTACTTAGAAATTTGCCCTGACCCTCAAAGTGGCAGAAAATACATCTATAATTACATACGCTGTTCACCACAATCCTGAGTTTCAACCAAGGTCTTCCATAATTATCAATTAGCATTATACGGCATAGCCTAATTGCGCATTTAAAATCATTATTCCTGCATTAATTGGGCTTAATCAATAAACTTACCACCATGAATCTTATCAGTTAAGTAATCATGAAGAAACCTCAAACCATGTGTTGATAAAGCCTCAATCTCAACCTTCTTCTTAGTTCTTAGGAAAAGCTCAATTTCCTTCTTCCAATGGTCACTCTGGAACCAGGGATACCTAATGAGCTCCTGAGCCCTCTTCAAATCCCTATCCGTAGCCTTTATCACATATTCATCGCTTATCTTATAAGTACGTATGTCCGTTGCCGTAACACCCACGAACTTAGCCTCAGGGGTTGCCAACCTATCGCTCTCGTAGCTAAGCTTTATCGAACCACTCTTATAGACACTATATATATACCACCCGTATGGATCGCCATCAGTCAATATATAGATGGGTAATCCATACTCCTCATTAAGTCTCCTAACAAACCTCCTGGTAGCCCTATCAGGCATACCCTTAGCCGTAATTAATAAACAACTCTCCTTATTCCAGAAACCCTCCCTATTAAGCCTCTGAAATATTGCATCCTTCTCTATGACTAATACGTAATTGGCCTCGACCTTAACAATATCGAGATCATCAGGATTCGGCGGAAGACTTAACGCAGTATCACCAAGCTTTGTTGCATCTATCTCAAACCCCTTAGACCTTACAATTATTGGGCCCACGACCTTACCCTTAACATCAGCTGAAAGCCCCATCTCCTCCCTGAGCATTCCAGTGGCTACTTCAATATCCTCAATAACAGCATTTGATTCTGACTGTTCATCCCATGTGTTCTCCCTAATAACCTTATTGATTATGTCCGCCTTAAACTCCATCGTATGTTTACCATTATAGTAGAGATCCCTTATTGTTGGGTAAACACCCTCCCTAATCGCTTGAACAATAAGCCTAAGCATTAGCATTGTCTGCATGAACCTCTTAGATTCCTTAAGATCGAGGAATCTCCTCTTTAGTTTTTCTGGACCAAGTACAAGCATCTTCTTCTTAGAGTCCCATATAGTATTACTTAATGTTCGTGATGGTATTTCAAGAACAGGTTCCTCATTACTAAGTATCTTATTTGTTACTGAATCTCCCCAATTCTCAAGAACCTTAAGTACCTCATCCCTATTCCTAGCCACGACACATGACAAAGCACTTACTATAAAAACTTAACGCCGTGAGGTCATGCTTTAATAACCCCTATCAATAATACATTACCGTGACAAACGTAAGAGCACTCAAGGGTAGGGACTACATAACACTTATGGACTACACAACCGATGAAATCAAGTACTTACTAAACCTCTCCAGAGACCTTAAATCAAGGTATTACCAAGGTGAGCGGTATAACGATATACTGAGGGGCAGGACTCTCTTAATGATCTTTGAAAAACCAAGTACGAGAACCAGGGTAAGTCTTGATGCGGCTGCAACTCAGTTGGGAATGCATGTCATTTACTCAAATCCGCAGGAGCTTCAGCTAGGCCGTGGAGAGACCATTGCGGATACCGCGAGGGTTGTTGATAGGTTCGTGGACGCCATCGCAGCCAGGGTGTATAAGCATGAGTCATTAATCGAGATGGCTAAGTACGCCGTAGTACCTGTTATAAATGCCTTGAGCGATAAAGAGCATCCATTACAGGCATTGGCAGATGCATTAACCCTATGGGAAGTAAGGAGCAGACTTGAGGGATTAAGAATTGCTTTTGTTGGTGATGGTGATAATAACATTGCCCACTCTCTAATGATAATAGGCGCTAAACTTGGTTGGGAGGTTAGGATAATATCACCTAGAAAGTACTGGCCCACTAAATTTGCTGAGTTGCTTACGGAAGATACGAGGAGGACTGGTGCGAATATCATGATTAGTGATAATACTGAGGACGTGAGAGGGGTTGATGCGGTGTATACGGACGTTTGGGTTAGTATGGGTATGGAGACTGAGGCCGAGGAGAGGAAGAAGGTATTTAGGTCCTATCAAGTCAATGCTGAATTAATGAGGAAGGCAGGTCCTCAAGCTGTCTTCATGCACTGCCTACCCGCACATAGGGGTGAGGAGGTTACTGATGATGTTATTGATGGGCCACAAAGTGTAGTTTGGGATCAGGCGGAGAATAGGCTGCACACGGCTAAGGCCGTGTTAATATCACTATTAGCGTGAGAATTTACAATTACTCATTTAAATTAATTCGATTAGTGAAGTGTGTAAGTTTTATTAATCAAGGGAGCATCATCACATTGTATGGTCAAAGACCTTAAGATAGTAAGTATCATAATACTGATGGCGTTGGTCCTAGTACTAAGTTCGTTAATAATTGGATTGGCAGATGAGTGGCAGCAAATCGTCGTATATACTAGGTCATTGACTGTGCATGCATTAGCTGTGTCCTCAAACAATAGTGGTGCTATTATAAATATAACAATAACGGCAATAAAACCAGGCTCAGGTTATGTATATGTTGCCTCAAGCCCACTACCAACTGCTGAAAGTGGTACGTTCTTATCATCATCCCAAATAGCCGCATTGGTCGCCACATACTTAGCAAATCAACCATTTAACGAGTACAATTTCTTAATAAACGTTGAACCAACAACCCTCGAAATTGGTGGTCCATCAGCAAGTGGCTATATGACGGTCGCAATGTGGGCATTAATAACGAATCACACGTTAAATCCTGATGTTGTGATGACCGGTATGATATTACCCGATGGTTCAATAGGTCCAGTGGGTGGCTTACCGTCCAAGATTGAGGCAGCGGCTCAGGAGGGTTATGAAATAGTGTTGATACCGTATGGACAACAAATATATCAGACCAGTAGTGGTCAGGTGATTAACTTAATAAGTTATGGAAAGAGTTTAGGTGTTGATGTAATACCCGTAATGGATGTTAGACAAGCCATTTATTACTTCACGGGTGCCAATCTCTCAATACCATCAGTATCAACACAAGTACTTAAGAATCAGGCTTATGTCAATGTTACGGAATTCCTATGGATGAGGATATACGATAGGATAATTAGCACGGGTGCCATTAACTCCACAGATCCTAATGTCACTAATTACATTAAGAAGGCGATTAATTACGGAAATCAGAGCATGTACTATACCGCAGCAAGTCTTGGATTTCAGGGATTAATTAATTATTACCAAGACGAAATGCAGAACTATACAAGCCAGCAGCTAAGTGGGTTACTTAATCAATTGAACATTGAATTACAGAACTATGAAAATACACTACAGCATTATAACGTGACTACAGCCAACATAGATATAATAATTGGAATATATGATAGGATCTTTGATGCACAACAATCATTGAGTGCCGCGGCTCAGGACTTATCAAGTAATGATATCAGTGACGCAATAAGTAACTTGGCTTATGCGAAGGCTAGGATAGAGACACTGGGTGATTGGTTAGCAGTACTGAATGCAATAAAGGGTGGAGCACCATTATCAGAGTTTTACCTTGAGGATTTAACAAGCATGTACCTGGTATATGCACAATCAATAACCGAGTACACACTCTCATTATCAAGTGCGGTTGGAGTATCTAGTGTTCTTCAGGGTATGAATTCAATAACTCAAGAGGTTCAGGAAGCACAAAATAATTACCAAAATGGCCTCTATCCACTAGCTCTTGCGCAAAGTCTTGATGTTATATCGAGTAATGACGCCATGCTACATCTATTATTTACGCCGATAATAAACGGAGAAATAAACACTGGGTATCTGGTTAATGTTACGGATTACGTCAAGGAGCTAGCAATATTCAATACATATGAGGCAGAGAATAGGTGCGGCTTATTCCCCATGCTTGCAGTATCATACATAGACTTCGGCAACTACTACCTAACCAGGTATAATTCAACCGGTAATATTAATGACCTAACAGCCGCATTGCAACTCTATGAACTAGCAGCCTCATATTCACAGGCTCTTTATGAATTGGCTTCCTCAACGAATTCCTGTAGTATTTCATTCACGATATCGAGCATAGTACCAATAAATGCAAGTAATGCCTCATTAAATGTTGCGCCTAATCAACCAATAAGTTATAACACAGTACCCCTTGCCGTGGGGATCGCATTAATAGCACTTGCGGTAGGTGTTGCTGTATTCTCAATAAAAAGCCTAAAAGCAACTCAAACTTAATCCTGGTAAATGAATATAATACCAATATTAATAATGGATTTATTCGTAAGCTTCATAAGTAATGCAGTGCCATTCTTCGGTGAGGCATATACAGTGTACGCATCACTAACCTTACTTAGTACTAAAGCATCGACCCTATATATAGCCTTAGCAATTATTATAACGGCATTAGGTGCGACAGTCTCTAAGAACGTATCATACATTCTAGGCTATGCATTACGAAGACCCCTCAAACGAACCAGCGCCGTGAAACTAATAATACTATTATCTAATAAGGCGCCATTATGGATACTAGTAATAATCTTGGCTGCATTACCGGGATTGCCCCTTGATGATTACCTATACATAGGCACCGGGGCTGCATTAATAAGTCCATTAAGATTAAATGCGTACGTACTCATTGGTAAAATAATAAAGAGTTCAATAGAAATACCAATAGAACTTCTCCTCTTCTCATCATTATACGGCATATTAAGACCAAGCATTGGCCTAACCACGTTCCAGATAATCATGGCAATTACATTTACAGCATTAGCCTTCATAATATTCAGGATTGATTGGATAAAAATATACATAGAACTTCAGAATAGGATTAGTGTATTACCAAGAATAAAAAATGAAGATTTTTAATGGAGTAAAATTCATCGATTCTATTATGTCTGCACAATCTTTTTAGCGAGAGCATAAATTAACGGTATTACTATTATGCCAAAGGCAATTGCTAGACCCCATGCCATAGCGTATATTATCTGTGTTATGTTAGCGAAGGGCTGCACGATTATGGCCACAGTGACTAGTATGAATATTGCGTAAAGTATTAACCTCGCATAGCCAAGTATATCCTTCATCTCTGGGTGTTCCTTACTAATGTCGTTAATTGCCTTATTAACGATGCTGAAGCTGAATAGTAGGATTATCGATGCTATTATTATATCGTAGAATAGGTATGGGCTTATGTTAGGTATCCAATAGAAAATGGCTAGGTTAGCCGCTATCGTTATTATCACTGCGTAAAGACCGAACCTAAGTACATTAATTATCGTTGCAAGTAACTCATCTGTAATACCCATCTTCTTCTGCATATAGTCGACCAATAAGTCAACAAGTAATAAGCCCAGTGTCAGCAATATAATGGCACCGGC
>ERZ1669247.14-NODE-14-length-96435-cov-28.019786_pt1 | contig 96435 bp, 91 predicted proteins | sample MGYA00579297_ERZ1669247 | MGnify/ENA primary metagenome ERZ1669247 (study PRJEB41166, sample SAMN08046056) | hot springs metagenome | biome: hot spring; feature: acid hot spring; material: thermophilic sediment; isolation source: thermophilic sediment from acid hot...
AGGTTACAGTTTTACCGTATATATCTTTATAGATAATATTTTTAATACTTTGAGTTAGAAATTAATTTTTTAATATCCCATTGATTTCAAAAAGTCAAAAGGCAGCCGGGAGTTATAATATTGCCAACCATATTTTGGAACGAGGCTTAAACAATTTAGCTCTTTAAGTAGGTGGAGAAAGTTTTTATGGTAAAAATAAGTTGAAGGTAAGAGCGTATCTCTATGCCTTCAAATACGCCCATTTTATACCCCTTCCCTCAAGACCCCCTCCATCATTTTTAAAATACGAAACCAGCTTCCAAGCCAAGCCTTATTTGTGTATTTTTGGTAGGTGCGCTGGCGGTGGGAGAGGTGTAATAATAAGCTGAGGCTACGTTTGTAATATGAACATAAGATACTTCTGGCCTTATGAAAAACTGCTTATATTTGTATTCTGGTGTTATGGTGATAGAATAAGCATGAGCGCCTTGTCCAAAGCCCATTATATCGGTACCAGAAGTCCCTTCCTCATCATACTCAGCCCTTGCATTTAAAGACCATGCATCGTTTATGTTGTAAGTGGCATAACCAGCTATACCAAAAGCATGATTTGAAGTAGTTTCTCCTTCTTTGCTAGTGGGCACATGTACATACATAGAATCAAAGGCAAATGTAAACTTAGATATCGTATAAGAGCCAGTGAGCTCATACTCTTGCTTGTTGGCTGGGGTGGAGGTTGGATTTGGCTTTGTTTTCTTATCAGGATATATGAAGTTGAAGCTTATGGAGGCGTTTTGATTTGGGGCTAAACTAAAAGAGCCCTCTAAGGCAGGTTTTTTCTCAGAGTAAAAACCGTCGTTTAGCTCTAAGTTGCCGGTGAAGATGCCTTTTGTATAGGTAAATCTAATGCCTCTACTTACCACAGGCTGCATACTCCAAAGTATGCTTCTTTGTATGTCTATGTTTTGATAGGTAAAAGCTGATTCATAGCCTATCATCGTAGGAAGCTTACCAACCTTTATAGATACACTTGAATTTGGGTCAAACTCTAAGTAAGCTATGGGTAAAGCAGAAAAAAGATCGGTATTGTATCCACTTTGGGTGGTTTTGGCTGTGGTCTCACCTACTGTTGGGAAAGCGTATGCACCAGCTACTATGGTAAACCTTACTACACCGTCTGGCTTTGATATATTTACCAAAGCGTTTGATATATCGTAACGATTCTTTTTATCTCCAGGTGTAGAAGAACCTGTGGGGGCTGGAGGTACATTGTTTGAGTAGAGGTAGTATCCGCTCACAGCACCATCTATATTTAGCTTGCCAAAAGCGCCCTCATCTATTTGGAAGGCGTAAGCACCCCCCACGCCGAAGGGTAAGGATAGGATGGTCAAAGCCATGAAAAAGTGTTTGTAAGTTTTGAAGTTTTTCATATAAACCTCCTATAAAATTAGTTGTAAGCTGTTTCACCGTGAGCTACTGAGTCAAGCCCTTCTATTTCATCTTCTCCTTTTACCCTTATACCCATAAAGATGTCAACTACTTTAAAGATTATAAGGCTCATCACGAATGAGTATGTCATAGTAGACATAGCTGCTATTAGTTGTATTACTACTTGGTGAGGGTTCCCATACAAAAGACCTTTTCCAGCTGGGTTTATAGATGGGTCTGCAAACACACCTGTTAAGATAGCCCCCAAGAAACCAGCGACGCCGTGAACACCAAAAGCATCCAAAGAATCATCGTAGCCAAGCTTTGGTTTTAGCCAAGACACTGTAAACACTGGTACCACACCAGCTACTATACCTATCGCTATAGAACCTATGACGTTTACATAACCTGAGGCGGGAGTGATAGCTACCAAACCTGCTATAGCACCAGAAGCCATACCCAACGTGGTAGGTTTGCCGTGCAACATCCACTCTGTTACCATCCAAGCTATAGCTGCCATAGCTGTAGCTGTGTTTGTTATAAGCCATGCGCTTGAAGCTATGCCATCAGCTGCTACTTCAGAACCTGCGTTGAAACCAAACCATCCAAACCAAAGAAGACCAGCTCCAAGTATCGTATAGGCGACATTGTTTGGTATAAGCTGAGTATTTTTACGTTTACCAAGCACTAAAGCCCCAGCAAGCCCTGCTACACCAGCGTTTATATGAACAACGGTACCACCTGCAAAGTCAAGGGCTCCAAGCTGAGACAACCATCCGTTTCCCCATACCCAGTGAGCTATAGGAGCGTATATGAGGGTTATCCAAAGAGGCACTATTACAAGCCATGCGCTAAACTTTAGTCTTTCTATTATAGAGCCACTAGCCAAAGCTACTGTAATAGCTGCAAACGTCAATTGAAATCCGCAGTATATAAACTCTGGTACAGTGGTAGAAGGATGAAGTGAGTTTGGCGTTACGCCGTTCATAAAAAGGTATTGCAAGTTACCGATGATGCCATGCACATCTTTTCCAAAGGCAAGAGAGTAAGCGTAAAGCACCCATATTACGCTCGTTATAGCATAAGCCATAAAACTAAGGGCTATAGTGTTTAAAAGGTCTTTTTTCTTTGCCATCCCACCGTAGAAAAATGCTAAACCAGGCAACGTCATAAGCATGACAAAAGAGCTTGCCGCTAGCATCCACGCGGTGTCACCGTGGTTTAGTTTTGGTGCCGTATCGGCAAATGCGCTTCCAGTTAGAAGCAGAAAACCTAGTCCTAATTTCTTGAACATATCTATACCTCCTTTAAAAATTTTCATATGGCACTCTCTCCTTTTTCGCCAGTCCTTATTCTTACCGTTTCTTCTACGTTGTAGATAAAGATCTTTCCATCGCCCACTCTGCCAGTCTGGGCAGACTTCAGTATGGTTTCTACTACCTTTTCTACTTCGGAATCCTTGACCACCGTTTCTATCTTTATCTTTGGTAGGAAATCGATAACGTACTCGGTGGCTCTGTAGATTTCCGTTTTACCTTTTTGCTGGCCAAAACCTTTTACCTCGGTGACAGTCATACCACCGATGCCTATTTCCACCAGTGCATCCTTGACTTCATCAAGCTTAAAAGGCTTGATGATAGCCTCAATTTTCTTCATAAGCTACCTCCTTGAAAGTTTTCTGAAAATAGCTTAAGCAAATTTTATGCCTCTACGATGCTTTATGATAGTCAACGTAATTATAAAATACCGATCCTACAAACATTGTAAAAATGTTAACAAAATTGTATACAATTTTCCTTGCGGCCTATGTAATTTTTATTGAGTTAGAAAATCTTTTTAAGTTTTTAATTTGTTTATAAAATCTTTTAAAACTTTTTCTATGCTTATGGTATCGTTGTTTTCTAAGATAAGCAATCTATCTATAGGAATTTCATCAGGGGGTTCAAAAGAGGATTTTTGCATGAGGTAAACGTTGAAATCTGCATCAGATATATCTTTCCTTGTTTGAAGCCTTTGCTTTATAAGGTTTTCATCGGCTTTTACAAAAATAAAAAAATATTCATTGGGAAAATTGTCTATTACAAGTTTTCTTTGCCATCTTTTAAGAAATGTCGCATCCAGTATGATGTTTTTGTGTTCTTTTGCTCTTTTTATAAGCTCTTCGTAAACTTTTTTAGTGGTTTCTTCATCGTAAAAGCTTCCAAACAAAGATTTTCTAACGGCATCAGACCTTATCCAGTAAAATCCAAAGCTTTCTAATTTTGATGCAATGTAGGATTTACCGCTTCCAGAGAAGCCTATGGTGGCTATCTTCATTCAAAAATGACACCAAGATAAGCCACAACCTTACTAAAATCTTTTGTAACCATACCAGAGTTTGTATACTCCACTGCGTAAACTTTTTTCACTTTGTCTTTTAAGGCTTCTATTAACACTGCCGCTGGTATAAATCCACACATCGTGATATTGTATTGGATGGCTCTTCTGTAAAGTTCTTTTGAATCAAGCCTTGATATAGCATCGTAAAGAAAACTATCTTTCTTTTGGGCCTCTTCTTGGGATATATAGTGAGACATGTCAGAGCTAACCAATATAAGCGTATCTTCATCTACAAAAGAGGATAAGAATTTACCAAATTTTATTATCGTTTCATAGTCTAAAAAGCCCAATATTATAGGGACTATTGTAAAATCTTTAAAATAAACTTGTAAAAAAGGAAGTTGCACTTCCAAAGAATGTTCTTTAACGTGAGCGTTGTGTTCTATTTCTATACCAAAGGATGCTATTTTATCCCTTAGCTCTTTGTTTATTTTTACTTCTCCAAGGGGTGTTTTCCAAGCATCGGCGCTGTCTATAGATATAACGGGCCCTTGTCCTGTATGGTTTGGTCCCATCATAATGACGTTTTTCTTTGGTTTTAACCTTTTATAAACACTGCAGGCGGTATGACCAGAGTATATATATCCAGCGTGGGGCACTATAACACCTTTAGCGTCCACATCTTGGATGACCTCGTTTTCACACACCAAGTCTATAGCTTTTAAAAGTGTTTCCTTTTCCCCCGGATAAAAAAGTCCTGCTACAGCTTCTTCTCTAACCATAAGGATATTATACATCTTTGGTTTGTGCTAATGTTTATTTTTTAAAAGCCAAAAATTATAACTAAATTTTATAGACAAAAGCTTTGAAAATGAATATAATATTGTCATGATAGCTTACGTGTTTCCGGGTCAAGGTTCTCAATACGTTGGAATGGGTTATGATTTCTACAAAGAATTTTCTGAAGCTTCGGATGTATTTCACAGTGTAGAGGAAGCCCTTAGGAAAAATATAACGGATATAGTGTTTAGAGGCACCGAAGAAGAGCTTTCAAAGACTATAAACACCCAGCCTTCTCTTTTGGCGGCAAGCTATGCTATATACGTATCTTTAAAAAAGATGGGTTTAAAAGACCCTGATTTTGTAGCTGGTCATAGCTTAGGAGAGTATACGGCTCTTTTATCAGCAAAGGGTATAGATCTTTATGAAGCTGCCAAGCTTACCTTTTTAAGGGGCAAATATATGCAAGAAGCCGTACCAGAGGGTAAAGGTGCTATGGCGGCTATATTAAAACTACCACCTGAAAAAGTTGAACAAGCTTGTAAAGAAGCCCAGGATGTAGGTGTTGTAGAACCAGCTAACTACAACTCTTTGGAGCAAATAGTTATTTCTGGTGAAAAACAGGCTGTAGAGAAAGCTATAGAGATAGCAAAGTCAATGGGCGGAAAAGCTATAATGCTAAAAGTGTCTGTACCATCACATTGTTCTTTGATGAAATCAGCGGCTGATGCTTTTAGGTTAAAACTTGCCCAGACCCCTATACAAAATATAAATATTCCCCTTGTATCTAATTTTGACGCAACAGCCCATACAATGGCTCACGAGATAAGAGACAATCTTCACAAGCAAATATACTCTCCTGTAAAATGGTATCAGTCTGTGCAGTATATGATAGAGCAAGGAGTAGATACTTTTGTAGAGATAGGTCCTAAAAATGTGCTTTCTAAACTTATTTCTCAGATAGATAGTAGAGTTAGGGTGTTTAATGTAGATAAGCTTCAAGATGCTGAAAATCTTTTGAAGGTGCTATGATCATCAATATCAAAAGAGGAGATAGCTTTTGTTCTTACGATTTAGATATACAAAGAAATATCACCGTTTTAGAGCTTTTACATAAGATAAAGGAGATAGACCCAACCCTTAGCTATAGACACATGTGTAGAGCTGGCATATGTGGCACCTGCGCTGTAAAGGTAAACGGAAAAAATGTGCTGGCCTGTAAAACGAGATTGGATAAGTTTGAAGATGAGAGCATAGTCTTAGAACCTATTGATAATGCTGTCGTTATAAAAGATTTGGTGGTGGAGCATGGATGCTGGTTTGATAAATATAAAGATATTAGAGTAGATTTTATACCTGGTAAGTACGATAATTTTAATTTTAAAAGCATAGAAAACGCTAAAAATTGTATAGCGTGTTTTATTTGCAACAGCGTATGTCCAGTTATGCCTATAGATAAAGATTTCGGAGGGCCTTTTGCCTTTGCTAGGGTATATGGATTTTTAGAAGATGATAGAAATCAAAACAAAGATTACGCAAAACTTATGAAAGGCGTATTGAATCACTGCACCCATTGTAAAAATTGCAATTATGCTTGTCCTTTGGCGGTGATGCCAGAAGTGCTTATAAAAAAGATGGAAGACAAGTTGATATCGGCAGGTTTGTTGCAAGCACCACAAAACGATTTATTTTTTGGATTTTAAAATGGAGGTTTTCATATGTTTAAAGACATGATAGAGGTAACAGACAAAGATATCTATGAGAAGGTTATGGCTTCTGATACGCCAGCAATCCTTATTGTAAGCTCTCCTGATAACCCTAGAAATCAAGAGTTTTACGAAGCCATATCAAAGTATATAAAGCTTTACGGTGATAAGATAGGCTTTTATTATCTTGACATTACCAAAAACGATTCTCAGCAAGATTTTGGCCTTTGGTCTTATCCTTCTTTGCTTTGTTTCGCAGAAACTATGGAAATGGATAGGTTTGAAAACCCACCTACCGAAGAACAGCTACAGGCTTCTATAAATAGGATGCTGAGGATAAAATAATGAAGCTTTTGTGGGCTCCTTGGAGGGGTTCTTATGTTGAGAATTTAGGCAAGGAATCAGGCTGTTTTCTGTGTGAAGCTGCCAAACATCCTCCTTCTTTAGAGACGCTTGTTTTGGCTAAAAGCAAAAAAACGTTTGTGATAATGAACAAATACCCTTATAACTCTGGACATCTTATGGTAGTGCCATTTTTACATACAAACAACTTAGATGACCTTGACGAAGAGGTGGTTCAAGATATATTTTATATGACAAAACTTTCCATAAAAGCTCTTACGGAAGTTCTAAGACCAGACGGATTTAATATAGGTTACAATTTGGGTAGGAGCGCTGGGGCAGGATTGGAAACCCATATCCACCAGCATATCGTACCACGTTGGAACGGCGATACAAATTTTATGCCTGTGGTGTTTGGTACAAAAGTTTTGTCTCAGAGCTTGGAAGATTTGTATGCTAGACTTTCACCAGTTTTTCACAAATTGCTTGACAAATCTTCTATGAGCTAATATAATGTTTAAACCAAAATTTTGTTTAAGGAGGTTTTAGTTTGGCTACAGTAATAGTAGGCGATTCAGAGTCTTTTGAAAAGGCTATGAAAAGGTTTAAAAAGGTGGTGGAAAGAGAAGGTATATTGACAGAGCTCAAAAGACGTGAGTTTTATGAGAAACCAAGTCAGAAGAGAAAACGCAAAGAGCGTGCTGCTAGAAAGAGACTCATGAAAGCTATGAAGAAAAAGAAGGCGGCTTTATAATGGACTTCATAGTAGTTTCTGAAATGACCTTTGAAAAGGTATCTACTCAAGAGGCTGAAATAGTCGAAAGGAAAGGTATAGGCCATCCGGACACGATATGTGACTCTTTAGCAGAAGAGCTCTCCGTTGAGCTATCTAAGATGTACATAAGAGAGCTTGGCGCTATCATGCACCACAATGTAGATAAAGCGCTGTTAGTTGGTGGGAAAGCCCAAGCTAAGTTTGGCGGTGGTGAAGTGATATCTCCTATAGAGATATTCTTGGTAGGGAGAGCTTTGAGAGATATAAACGGCAAAGAATTTCCAGTGGATGAGCTTGCAATAGACGTTGCTCACAATTGGCTTAAGAAACATATAAGGAATTTAGATTTTAGCAAACACATAATACTTCAAACGCGTATAAAACCAGGAAGCAAAGATTTGGTAGAGCTTTTTGATAGATTTCAAACCAAAGGCGAAGTACCGCTTTCAAACGATACGTCTTTTGGAGTGGGATTTGCTCCTTTTTCTGAACTTGAAAATATAGTATTTCATACTGAAAAGCTGTTAAACTCCGATGAGCTTAAAAAAGAACATCCAGAAGTGGGAGAGGATATAAAGGTTATGGGGGTAAGGATAAAAGACAATATAAGAATTACCGTATCTGCGGCTTTTGTAGATAAATATGTGAAAGATATAAAACAGTATAAAGAGCAAAAAGAAGCTATCACAAATAAAGTTTTAGAAAATGCTAGAAAATATACTGATAAGAATATTAGTGTTTTTGTAAACACAGCGGATGATATAGAAAATGAATCTGTTTATATAACCGTGACCGGCACCTCTTCAGAACAAGGAGATGATGGGCAAGTAGGAAGAGGGAATAGAGCAAATGGTTTAATAACGCCTTACAGACCGATGTCTTTGGAAGCTGCTGCAGGCAAGAATCCAGTGTCTCACATAGGTAAAATTTACAACGTAGTAGCAAATATCATAGCAAAAAGGGTTGTAGAAGAAGTAGAAGGTGTGGAAGAAGCATACTGTTATATGGTATCTCAAATAGGCAAACCTATAAATAGACCTCAAGTATGCGATGTCAAGGTAAGAAAAAGTTCTGGGACTTACGATAAAGAAGCTGTAAAAAGGATAGCCGAGGAAGAGCTGGAAAATATGCCAAATACTTGGAAGCTTTTCTTGGAGAAACGATTTTCGGTAGCTTAAAATAAATTTTTAGAGGCTTTCTATGATAGGATTGGTGGTTTTACTTTTGATAGCTTTGATTATAGCGTTTGTTATGACGTTTTTAAATGAGCTATTAAATTTCAAAAGGCGTAAAACCAATAGCTATCCTTATGAATGCGGTGTGCCTCTTTACGATGATTCTGCAAGGCCTATATTGAAGCAAGGATATTATCTTTTTGGGCTTTTGCTAATACTGTTTGACATAGAAGCTGCTTATCTTTTCCCTTGGGCTGTGGTATTCAGGAAGATAGGTGCATATGGTCTAATTGAAGCTGTTGTATTTTTAGGAGTGCTTATCATTGGATTTTTGTATGCCCTTAAGAAGGGCGCTTTGAAGTGGCAAATTTGAAAACTTTTTTGTGAGGTGAGCCATGGCTTCTAGCATAAATGGCAACGGTTTTATCACCACTACGGTGGATGAGTTGCTTTCTTGGGGCAGACGCAATGCTCTTTGGCCAGTTACTATAGGGCTAGCTTGCTGCGCTATAGAGATGATGCACGCAGCAGCTTCTAGGTTTGATATAGATAGACTTGGTATGATATTTAGAGCATCTCCTAGACAGGCGGATGTGCTTATAGTGGCTGGTACTGTCGTAAATAAGGTAGCTCCTATGTTAAAACTTATATGGGACCAAATGCCAGAACCAAAATGGTGTATATCGATGGGCGGATGCGCTTCTGCTGGTGGACCTTTCCCTACTTATTCTACATTACAAGGAGTAGATAGGATTATACCGGTGGATGTTTATATACCAGGATGCCCTCCTACCCCACAAGGTCTCATATTTGGACTTTTGGAACTTCAAAGGAAGATAAGGGAGAAGAAAGTTACAAGGTACGAAAAAGCTTTCGAAGAGTTTAAAAAGGATTTATCTCCAGAGCTTTTAAGTGGCATCGGGGTCTAACAATGCCTTGGGCTTCTAAAGATACGCTCGAAAGAATAAAGCACAGTTTTAGGCAGATAAATATAGATATACAACCTCATTTTGTTTGTATAAATGTTGAAGACACAAAGGATATAACAAACATACTAAAACATTTAAAAGATGTTGAAGATTTTAGATATTTCATAGATTTCCATGTAATAGATTTTCCAAAGGAAAAAGATAGATTCTTAGGTCAGTATATACTTGTAAACCCATATACGTTTGAGAGATTGGCGGTTAAAGTTTGGTTTAAAAACAATAAACTTCCCACTGCAAAGGAAATATTTGCCGGGGCTAAATGGGCTGAAAGAGAGGCCTACGATATGTTTGGGGTGGAGTTTGAGGGCCATGAAGATGTAAAGCGGATGTTTATGTGGGAAGACTATAAATACTTTCCACTTAGAAAAGATTTTCCGCTTGGTGGTATACCGGAGCAAAAGCTTCCATCTTTGACAGAGGTGTTAGAAGGAAATACGATGCCACCATCTCATGACTATGATATAATGCATACATATGTGCCCACTATAAAGGAGATAGAAAAAACAGAAAAGTCTAGGATAACAAAAAGGGGGCAGCTTGTCTTAAATTGGGGTCCACTTCATCCTGGTACCCATGGTACTATGTGGTTTTTGTTTGACTTGGAGGGCGAACACATCATACAAACAGATGTTATCCTTGGACAGTTGCACAGAGGAATGGAAAAAATAGCAGAAAATATCCATTATTTTCAATTTTTGCCATATACCGATAGGATGGATTATCTTTCGGCTGTTTGTAATGAACTTTCTTACGTGCAAGCTGTAGAAAAGTTAGCAAACATAGAGGTACCTTTAAAAGCTAGATACATAAGAACAATGTTTGCAGAGCTTCAACGTATAAACTCTCACCTCCTTTGGCTTGGTACTGGAGCCTTAGACTTGGGTGCTTTAACGGTGTTTTTATACGCTTTCAGAGAAAGAGAAAAGATAATGGATATCATAGAAGGCAACGCTGGATTTAGATTGACCTCGGCCTTTCTAAGGATAGGTGGTGTGCATTACGATTTGGCAAAGGGCACTCTAGAAGTGGCTAAATATTTCGTGAAAGACTTTTATTCAAAATTAAAAGAGTATCATGGGCTTTTAACAAGAAATAGAATATGGTTAAAACGAACAAAGGATGTAGGCGTAATAACCCAAGAAGATGTTTACCAATACGGTCTTACAGGTCCCGTGGCAAGAGGTTCAGGTGTTGCTTACGATATGAGGAAGATAGATCCTTACGCTGCTTATGACTTGGTGGATTTTGATATACCCGTGGGTGATATAGGAGATGTTTACGATAGATATCTTGTTAGGATGGAAGAGATGTATCAAAGCGCTCGCATAGTGGAACAATGCATAGAAGCCTTAGAAAAAATGCCAGAAAACGAACCTTATGTGAATAAAAAACACCCTGCTGTTATTCCACCAAAAGAAGATGTGTTTAACGATTTAGAGGATATGGTAAAGTCTTTTAGGATAGTAGTACATGGGGAAAATATGCCAAAAGGTGAAGTGTATTCTTCTGGAGAAAACCCAAGAGGTGAACTTGGATTTTATATATACTCTATAGGTAAATCCTCTCCTTATAGGCTTAGGATAAGGTCTTGTTCTTTTTACAACTTATCAGTTTTCCCAAAAGTAATAGAAAAACATACAATATCGGATGCGGTGGCTCTTCTTGGTAGTATAGACCCAGTGGTAGGAGAGACTGACAGATGAACGATATGATTTTTACTGCTATTGTAATAGCCGTTAAAATTTTGGTAGTTTTGGCTGTAACATTGGGGTTGGGTGCCTATCTAACATGGTACGAAAGAAAGTTTGCCGGTCATCTTCAGGCTAGAAGAGGTCCCACTGTAGTTGGTCCTTTTGGGCTTTTACAGCCTTTAGCGGATGGTCTTAAACTCATGACAAAAGCCCCAATACTACCAAAAGGTATAGATACAAAGCTTTACTATATGGCTATTATGATGGCTTTGGTACCTGCTATTATGCTTTTTGCCGTAGTTCCCTTTGGTCCTTCTTTCAAAATCATGGGACACGAAGTAAAACCGATAGTTGCAAATTTAAACATAGCTATCCTTTACGTATTTGCTATGGGGTCTATGGCGGCTTACGGGACGTTATTTGCCGGATGGGCATCTAACAGCAAATACGCTTTTATAGGTTCTTTGAGAAAGGCTGCTCTTATAGTAAGCTATGAGGTGGTTCTTGGTTTTGCAGCTTTAAGCGTTATACTTTTGGCAGGTAGCATGAATGTTTTTGATATAGTAGATTCCCAGATTAAAAGTGGTATTTGGTATATAGTTTATCAACCTATTAGCTTTGTGCTATTTTTGTTTTGTCTTTTGGCTGAATCAGGACGTGTACCATTTGATATACAAGAAGCTGAAGCGGAGCTTGTTACTGGCTACAACGTTGAGTATGGCGGTATGAAGTTTGGTATTTTCCCGTTGGCAGAATGGTATCTAAATGTTTTGGCGCTATGCGCTATAGCTACTGTGCTTTATTTTGGTGGATGGTCTGGGCCTCATATTTTTGGGCCATTCTCTGGTTTTATTTGGTTTTTAGTAAAAACTTTTGGATTGTTGTTTTTTGTTTTGTGGGTTCACTGGACTCTACCTAGGTATCAGGCAAAGGATGTGGTGGAGTTTGCTTGGAAGTACTTGCTGCCTATATCCATAGTAAATTTGGTGGCTACTGCATTTTTTGTTTACTTTAAAGGATGAGGGTATTGTTATGATAAAGCTCAAACGACTTAGAAGAGACGATAGTTTGGGTCCTTTAGAAAGTGTTTTGTTTTTGGATTTTATAAAAGGTTTAACTATTACTATGAAAAATCTTCTTAGAAAACCTATAACCACTCAATATCCTAAAGAAAAGATAACGCCGCCAAAAAGGTTTAGAGGAAAACACGGACATTTTGTATACGACGGTACTGAACCACCTTCTTTACAAGCGATACAAGGCTTTATGTCTTTTGAGAAAGGTAAGTCAAGATGCGTAGCTTGTTATATGTGTCAGACCGCCTGTCCTATGCCAACGCTGTTTAGAATAGAAGCTGTTCAAATGCCAGATGGTACTAAAAAAGTGGTTAGATTTGATATGAATCTTCTAAACTGCCTATTTTGTGGATTGTGTGTGGATGCTTGCCCAGTAGAATGCCTAACTATGAGCGATATACACGAAATGGCGGTTTACAGAAGGTCTCAGGCGGTTATACATATGGATGATATGGAAAAAATAGGGGCTACAAACGCTAAAACTGTAAGAGAATTACCAGATAGAATATGGAGAAACGATAAAGAGAGAGAAACTCTTTGGGGTAAGGTAAAATGGAACTTTTAGCTTTTGTAGTGATTGGAAGCGTTGCTATCGTAAGCGCTTTGGGTGCTATTCTTGTTAAAAGCCCTATACATGTGATGGTATGGTTTCTTGGGTTTATTTTATCTATAGCAGCTTCTTTTTTTGCTCTAAAAGCTGATCTTTTGGCGGGGTTACAACTTGTTATATACGCTGTTGCAATAGTTGTGTTTTATGTGTTGGTTATAACTACTATACCTTGGGAAAAGATAAAGATGTTTGAAGGTTTTTACAAAAAAGAGCTTATATTTGCTTTGCCAGCTTTTTTCTTAACTATAGGTACTGTTTTGTATTTAGTTTTCAATGCAAAGCTTTCTAATATGAGGCAAATGTTGCCAAAAGACAACGTAAGCGCTCTTGGTACTGTGCTTTTTACAAAGTACATAGTGCCTTTTGAGTTAGCTTCTTTTATTTTGTTAATAGCTATGATAGGTGCTATAATATTTGGCAAGGAGAAAGCCAATGGATAAATACTATATGATGCTAGGTTTGTTTCTTGTCTTTGTTGGTATATTTGGCATTATTATAAGAAAAAATCTTATTACAATACTTGTAGCCACAGAAATTATGTTAAACGGTGTAAATGTATCTTTGGTAGCAGCTTCTCACTTTCTCGGGAAAGTAGACGCTCAGGTAATGAGTATAGTAATACTTACAGTGGCGGCCTCTGAAGTTGCTATAGGGCTAGGTTTGGTAGTCTCGATATTTAGACTTAAAGGCTATGAAGCTTCTGAAGAAATAGCGGAGTTAAGGGATTAATGCCAACTCTCATCCTTCTCTTTCCACTCTTATCCTTTATAACAATAGGCCTCTTTGGTAGGCGACTGGGTGATTTTACATCGGGACTCATAAATGCTGTTGCAGGTATCCTAAGCTTTATAGCAGCCCTTATTACTATGCTAAACCTAAAAGCTCCAGAAGATATAATCTTGTACAAATTCTTACCAGTATCTCACACATCTATAGATATAGGTATATACGTTGATAGATTATCCATATCCACAACGCTAACGGTAACCTTTGTAGCAAGCGTAATATTTGTATACGCCATAGGTTACATGAGATACCTTTTTGGAAACTGGACTTTTAAATTCTTTGCATACTTTAGCTTATTCTTGTTCTCAATGCTTCTTATACTCTTGGGAGATTCTTTGATACTTATGTTCTTTGGATGGGAAGGTGTTGGTCTTGCATCCTACCTTTTAATAGGGTACTTCCATGAAGAGAAATTTGCCACAAAGGCAAGCTTAGAAGCCTTTGTTATGAATAGGATAGGAGACTGGTCTTTTATCCTTGGCATAATATACACTTTTTGGCTGTTTGGTACGCTATCTTTACCAAAACTCTTCGAAAATGCATCTTATATACCTGGAATCACCTTAGCCACGCTTCTTCTTTTTGGTGGTGCTGTAGGTAAATCAGGACAGCTTCCTCTACACACATGGCTTCCAAACGCAATGGCTGGTCCTACACCAGTTTCAGCCCTTCTTCACGCTGCTACTATGGTAGCTGCTGGTGTTTACATGGTGGCAAGATTGTATCCGCTGTTCTCTTTATCCCATACTACCCTTTCTTATATAACCATAACAGGTGTAATCACCATGGTGTTTGCAGCCTTAGTAGCCACAGTTCACGATGATATCAAAAAAATTATTGCCTTCTCCACCATGAGTCAGCTTGCAATCATGTTTACAGCCCTTGGTATGGGCTTTCCAACTGCAGCTATGTTTCATCTTACAACGCACGCTTTCTTCAAAGCTCTACTTTTCTTAGCTGCTGGTGCTGTAATAACAGGGCTTCATCATCACACTCAAAACATCTTTGAGATGGGCGGTCTTAAAAAGTACATGCCCATTACCTTTGGAGCTTTCATGATAGGTGCTTTAGCTCTTTCAGGTTTTCCACCCTTTGCTGGATACTTCTCCAAAGACGCCATAGTATCCTCTATAATGGATAAAAGCTCTTTAGTAGCAACTATGATACTTTTTACCTCAATGCTTACAGCTTACTACATAACAAGAGAAGCTTTTGTAGTATTCTTAGGTCAAGGTCACTATCACGAAGAGCCCCATGAAGTAGAATCCATAATGACACTTCCAATGCTCATATTAAGCTTTCTCTCTCTTGTAGGTGGGTTCTTGCTTTGGAGTTACTTTACATACATGAACAGCCCTATAGAACCCCCTTCTTCGTTCATAATACACTCTATATACGGCATAATAGTAGCTGTTGTAGGTATTTCTCTTTCTTACTTGTTGTATGTCAAAAAGATAATAGACCCAAACACCCTTTACGAACTTTTCAAACCCATACACTCCTTTGTAAAATCTCAATTCTATACAGAGTACATCTATCACAACATCTTTGCTAAAGGATATCTTGCTATATCCAGGCTTGTGTACAAGATAGTAGACCGTATATTGATAGATGGGTTTGTGAATGGGGTGGCTAAGTTATTTATGCTTTTGGTAAGATTTGTATGGGAGTTTATAGATATAAGATTTATAGATATCATAATTCATAAGCTGGTTATATGGACGTTTTCTTTTGGTAGAAAGATGAGGATTATTCAAAGCGGATACTTAAACCAGTATATATTTGTAGTTCTTATTGGTATTGTGGTGATATTAGGTCTTATTATAAAGGGAATGAGGTTGTAAATGGAATACGTTACAAAAGGCGCTGGACTTATAAGTTTTTCTATGTTAGTACCTATAATTACTACTTTATTAATAGCATTTTTACCAGAGAGATTTACTAAAGCGTTAGCTTTTATAGGGTCTCTTGCAACATTTTTAATATCTTTGTATACCTTAAAGTTTCTTGATTTTTCTAACTTATCCAATATTTATCTTTACGAAAATTATCCTATTATAAGAGAACTCGGTATATCTTACTCTGTAGGTGTAGACGGGCTTTCTGAAATTTTTTACATACTTTCTACTTTTATATCGTTTTTAGCGATAGCTTGGTCCGTTAAAGATATTCAAATAAAATCAAGACTAAAAGAGTATTATGCCATGTTTTTACTTACTACTACTTTCCTAATAGGTGTTTTTACCGCTTGGGATTTGGTACTTTTTTATGTTTTTTATGAGCTTACCTTGGTACCAATGATTTTTGTCATAGGTGTTTGGGGATATAAACTAAGACTTTATTCAGCTTATAAGTTTTTTATATATATTTTTATCTCTAGTTTATTTTTGCTTTTCGGTATAATGATTTTATCAGCAGATAGCTTCAAACAAACTGGGCATTTTAGCGCTTTTTATCCAAGTTTGATAACTTTACATTTGCCTTTGAATGAACAAATATTTTTATTTGTGTTATTTTTTATAGCTTTTGCTGTGAAAACACCGTTGGTTCCGTTTCATACGTGGCTTCCAGATGCTCACGGAGAAGCTCCTACTGCTGGTTCTGTGGTATTGGCGGCCATTCTTTTGAAGATGGGTTCTTATGCATTTTTAAGGTTTAATATAGGTCTTTTCCCAGAAGCTGCTAAACATCTTTGGTTAATTATGGTTGTGATCGGTATAGTTACCATAATATACGCTTCTTGGATGACTATAGCTCAAAACAACGTAAAGCGCTTTGTAGCTTATTCTTCCGTAAGCCATATGGGTTTTATAGTGGCGGCCATGTTTATGCTTAACTTTCAAGGTTTTAGAGCTTCTACCATTGAGATGATAGCCCACGGTTTTTCTAGCGCAGCGCTGTTTATGATAGCCGGTTTTATATACAATAGACTACACTCTTTTAATACGAAAACCATAGCCGGTTCTGTACGTTATATGCCTGTTTTTTCTATTATAGTAGCTCTCACAGGATTTTCTGCTATGGGCTTACCGGCCGGTTCTTCCTTCTGGGGTAAATTTTTAACTATTCTATCGGCAAGAGAGCATAGTTTAACATTAGCTTTACTTGTGATGGTGAGTGCGTTTTTTAGCGCTATATACATGCTTTATTTTCTTAGAAACCTGTTTCTGGAAGGTAAAACGGAAGGTTCTTTTTTGATATTTACAGATATAAGGGGAATAAAGTTGACTGTTATGCTTAGCTTGGTGGTTCTTATGTTTACGATAGGGCTTTTCCCGTCTTTATTTTTTGGTATATTCGATGCTTCTTTGCTAAAATTACTTAATATAATCGGAATTTTTAAGAGGTAATGTATGGACATTAGACTTTTGCTAGGCTCTACAAACCTATACGAGTTTAAATATTTAATGCCTGAGTTAAGTGTTTTTTTTGGTGCGTTTGTTTTATTTTTACTTGATATTGTTATGAAAAGCTCAGAAACCAAGAAAAGAATCTTTTTGTGGATATCTATAATATTTTTAGCTGTTTCTATTTTTAGTTTTTCTTACAGTAGAGTTTATTTTAAGGATGTGTTTTCAGGTACTTATACCATAGATACTCTTGGTATGTTCTCTAAAATATTTGAAATTGTTCTAACGCTTTTAGTATTGCCCTTTTTACATACTTATATGAATAGAAAAAACACATTTTATTATGAGGTATATTATATAACCTTTTTAAGCTTACTTGGTATGATGACGCTTTCATCTTCCTACAACTTAATAGTGATATACGTGTCTCTTGAGATGGTTTCTATAAGCTTTTATATTATGACAGCTCTTTTTAGAGGTTCTTTTATATCAAAAGAAGGTGCATATAAATATCTTATAATAGGTGGTATAAGTATAATAATAGCTCTTTACGGTGCGGCTTTCATGTATGCGGCTTCAAAATCTTTAGATATAAGAGCTATAATGTCCTCTTACAACAATACCAACGCTGTTTATCTTATAGTTGGTATGATATTGTTTTTGTTAGCTTTTGCCATCAAGATAGGTATAATACCTTTTCACTTTTGGCTTCCAGATGCTTATACCGCTGCCCCAACTCCTATAACTGGTTTTATGGCATCCGCTGGCAAGCTTGCATTTTTCATACCGCTTCTTAGATTGATGCCCTATGTCAATCAGCATCTTTATTCGTCTTGGATGATATCTGTGAGTATATTGGCGGCTGTTACTATGATCATTGGTAACGCCCTTGCCCTAGTGCAAAGTGATATAAAAAGACTTTTAGCTTACTCTTCTATAGCTCACAGCGGTTATATACTATCTGTTCTTTCGTCTAATTCTAGTATGGGACTAAAAGCTGCTATATACTTTGTGTTTGTTTATAGCATTATGGGGCTTGGCGCCTTTTTAGTGTTGAGCGTTTTGGAGCAAAGCGAAGTGTGGGACAATCAAATAAAAAATATAGGTGGTCTTTATAGAAATACCGGATTTTTAAGCATAAGTTTTGCTATGTTTTTGTTTGCTCTGTTGGGAATACCGCCTACAGTTGGTTTTGTTGGAAAGGCCTTGGTATTCTTGGGTCTTGCTATAAAAGATATATATTGGCTTGGCTTTGTCCTTATCTTGGCTACTGCAATATCTACAGGATATTATGTAAGGCTTGTGGTTCTCATGTTTATGAAAGATGTTGAGATTCATTTTAGACCAAAATATGATATATTAGAAAACGTATCCATTGGTCTTTTGGTGATGTTTACATTTTTACTTGGCATGTTTCCTTTTGTATTGTGGAATGGCATTAGCAATATTTCAGAATTTTTGTTTAAAATAGCTAATTTGAGGTGAAGGTATGGCTTATATAGGTCTCTTGTCTTTGTTGGCGGTAATGCTTGGATTAAGCGTTATACTTATATCGTTAAACTGGCTTTTGGGACCAAAGAAAAAGGAGCCATATAAAACATATCCTTACGAGTGTGGTGTGCCTCTTTATGATGATACGGCTCAAACGACGTTCCATCAAGGTTATTATATTTTAGGTCTTTTGCTGCTTCTTTTTGATATAGAAGTGGCTTATTTATTTCCATGGGCTGTAGTATACAATTTTCTTGGAGTTTTTGGTTTTATAGAGGTATTTTTGTTTCTTGTGATTTTGACGTTAGGTCTTGTGTATGCTTGGAAAAAGGAAGCCCTTGACTGGCAGTTTGATTTGGAGAGTTTGTAATGCAAGCAAGTGAAAAGACTTTAAATGAAATAAAGCTTAGGATTCCATACGTTGAAGTTAAAAAAGATAAGCTTATTTCCATAGTTTATGTGCAAAAAGAATTGCTCATAAATACACTAAAGACTATAAAAGAAGACTTTGGCTTTAAGCTTTTTATAGACCATTCTGTGATAGATACGTTAGAAGCGCAAAATCGTTTTGAAGCTTTTTACATACTGTACAACGTAGATACAAAAGAGAGGATTGTGGTAAAAACTAAAACAGAACATTCTTTACCAAGCATAGAAAGGCTTTGGTTTGCTGGTAAATGGGCTGAAAGAGAGGCCTATGATATGTTTGGTATCCATTACGAAGGACATGAGCATTTGGTAAGAGCCTTTATGTGGGATACATACAGCTACTTTCCTTTGAGAAAAGATTTTCCGCTACAAGGTTATGAAAACGTGGAGCTTCCTTCTTTGAACGAGACAGTGTTTGGTGATAATCTAACTGGTACAATGAACTATAGACGTACCCATACTTATGTGCCGACGTTAAAAGATTTGGAGTACACAGAAAAGAACAGAATAAAGAAAAAGGCTCAAGTGGTGTTGAATTGGGGTCCGCTTCATCCAGGTACTCACGGCACAATGTGGTTTCTGTTTGACTTAGAAGGCGAACGTGTGGTGCAAACAGATGTCATCTTAGGTCAGCTTCATAGGGGTGTAGAAAAGTTAGCTGAGCATGAACCTTATCAGCAATTTTTGGTATACACAGATAGAATGGATTATATATCAGCTCTTTGCAGCAATCAAGCTTGGACTGTAGCGGTAGAAAGGCTTCTTGGTATAGAAGATATCGTACCTTTAAAAGCAAAATACATAAGGACTATGATGTCAGAGCTTCAACGTATAAACTCCCATCTTCTTTGGCTTGGGACTTACGCTCTTGATTTAGGTGCTCTGACTATATTTTTATACGCTTTTAAGGAAAGAGAAAAAATAATGGATATAATAGAGGGTATTACCGGAGCAAGGCTAACCATCTCGTACACAAGAATAGGTGGTGTGAGAATGGACTTGCCAGAAGGGGCTTTGGAAGTAATAGAATCTTTTATAAAATTCTTTCCAAAAGAGTTAAAAGATTGGGAGAAAATTCTTAGCAGAAATAGGATATGGCTCAAGAGAAACAAAGATGTCGGGGTGTTAACAAAAGAAGACATATTTTTCTACGGGCTTACCGGTGCTGTGGCAAGGGGATCAGGGGTATTTTACGATATTAGAAAATTAGAACCATATGATGCCTATGGCATGGTGGATTTTGATGTACCTTTAGGAGAAAACGGCGATTGCTATGATAGATATCTTGTTCGTGTAGAGGAAATGAGGCAGAGCGTTAGGATAATAGAGCAATGTGTCCAAAAGCTTAAAACCATGTCTAAAAACGAACCCTTTATGGCGGAGTCTCAAGACCCTAAAAAGTTGAGGCTTACTTTAGATGGTATAGGTTTGAAGGTGCCTGCTGGTGAAGTATACTCTTCTGGGGAAAATCCAAGAGGGGAACTTGGGTTTTATATAAATTCAAAAGGTGGTTTAAAGCCTTATAGGGTAAAAATAAGACCCGGCTCTTTTTATAATCTCTGTGTATATCCTCATCTTATGGAAAATAGATATGTAGCAGATGCTGTTACTATATTGGCAAGCCTTGATCCTGTTGTAGGAGAGATAGATAGATGAGTATAGTGGCATTAGGTATCATAATAGCTATAAAGGTCGTTGTAATACTTGCTATTATATTGGGCATAGGTGCCTATCTTACCCTTGTAGAGAGAAAAGTTGCCGCTCACATACAAAGACGCCCGGGGCCTATGGTAGTTGGATGGCATGGTCTTTTGCAACCATTAGCAGATGGTATTAAGCTTTTAACTAAAGAAGATATATTGCCATCGTCAGCAAACTTTTTGCTTTACAATTTGGCTATCGTAATGGCTTTGGTACCAGCTTCTTTGGTATTTGCGGTGGTGCCTTTCGGACCTGAGATACATGTTTTTGGCTATGATATAAAACCAATACTTACCGATGTAAATATAGGTATTATAATGGCTTTCGCTTTTGGTTCGCTGGCAGTATACGGCGTAGCGTTGTCTGGATGGGCATCTAACAGTAAATATGCTTTGATAGGTGCTTTGAGAAAGGCTGGTATCATTATATCTTACGAAGTGGTTATTACCTTTGCTGCCTTAGGACCTATAATGCTCGCAAAATCCCTTTCTACTTACGATATAGTAATGGCTCAAATACATCAGAAAGTTTGGTATATATTCTTACAACCCATATCTTTTGTAGTGTTTGTCTTTGCGCTTTTAGCAGAAACTGGTAGAGTACCGTTTGATATACAGGAAGCTGAGGCAGAACTTGTGACCGGTTTTACGGTAGAATACGGTGGTATGAAATTCGGTTTGTTTCCTTTGGTAGAGTGGTACGTGGAAGTCCTTTCTTTGTCTTCTATACTTACGGTGCTTTACCTTGGCGGTTGGAGCCCTATAAATATACCATTTGTTGGTTTTGTGGACCCATTTTTCTTTTTGGGACCATGGTCTGGTTTTATTTGGTTTATAATAAAAGTTACTATATTGTTTTTGCTTGTGCTTTGGCTTCATTGGACCTTGCCAAGGTATAGGATAGATCAAATTACTACAATTGCTTGGAAGGTAATGCTACCGTTGGCGCTTTTTAACATACTTATAACAGCTTTTATAGCACCTTTGTTGAGAGGTTAGTGTTATGATTAAGAAAGTATTTGAAAAGCCGTTAAACTTTCTTGAGACGATTCTATTTTTAGATTTTATAAAAGGTATGTCTATTACCATAAGGCATGCTTTTACAAAGACTATCACTACCCATTACCCTTATGAAAAGCTTACCCCACCTAAAAGATTTAGAGGATTTTTTGGTCATAAGACGGTAAACGGCTTAGAGCCTCAGCCAGTGTTTGATGAATGGGTAGATAGAATGAAGATAGAGCCTCGTCCAGGTAAGTCGAGATGCGTTGTGTGTTATCTTTGTAAGAAAGCTTGTCCTGTACCAGATTTGTTTGAGATAGATGGTGGAAAGCTTGAGAATGGTAAAAAAGTGGTATCTGTTTTCAATATGAACTTGATGCTTTGTACGTTTTGCGGTCTTTGCGTGGATGCTTGCCCAGTGGATTGCCTTTTCCAAAGCGATATACATGAAACCGCGTCATTTTCAAGGAAAGATTCTATTCTTAACTTAGAAAAGCTTGAAGCTATAGGTAAATCTTGGCAAGATAGAAGAGAGCATGAGCCAGACCGTATATGGATAGACGATGATGCTAGACAAGCTCTTTGGAGAGAAAACAAATTAAATCTTAAACGGGTAGAAAATGCTTAGTCAGATAGCGTTTTATCTATTTGGTAGTATAAGCATAATATGTGGTTTGGGTGTTGTTAGTGCCTCAAATCCAATATACGTTGTTTTGTGGCTTTTAGGAGCTTTAATAGCTATAAGCGGCATATTTTTTAGTGCTGGTGCTGAACTTTTGGGAGCTTTGCAACTAATGGTTTATGTTGTGGCAATAGCTGTATTTTATATATTGATTATCACTGCCGTGCCGTGGAGAAAGCTACACAAAAACGAGCAGCATAATAGACTCATCGGTGTTGCTGTTCTTCCTTTTGTGGCTATTTTGTATGTTGAAGCTTTTATTGTAGCTCTTTCTGGCGTATCTTTATCTAAAAATAAAATTATAGAAACTATAACAAAAAACTATGGAAATGCATCAACCATTGGTATTAAACTATTTAGCACATATTTTTGGGCTTTTGAGCTTATGTCGGTACTTTTACTAATTAGCATGATAGGAGCCATTTTGCTTGGTAGAAAAGAGGAGAAGACCTATGATTGAAAGCTTGGTAGCTAAATTTTTGGTCCAGAATGTAGAGCAGTATTTTGTGCTTGCTTTTGTTCTGCTGGGTATTGGTCTTTTTGGTATGATGGTAAGAAAAAATCTCATCACTATTCTTATGTCTTTGGAGCTTGCTTTAAACTCAGTAAATATTGCTTTTGTAGGAATAGATAAAATGAACAGCCTAATAGATGGGCAAATATTTGCACTTTTTACTATAGCTTTAGCGGCAGCCGAAGCTGCGGTGGGTCTTGGGATAATAATATCTTTATTCAGGCTAAGAAAAGCTGAAAATGTAAACGAAATTATTGACTTAAAGGGGTAAAGATGCCAACTCTCATCCTTCTCTTTCCACTCTTATCCTTTATAACAATAGGCCTCTTTGGTAGGCGACTGGGTGATTTTACATCGGGACTCATAAATGCTGTTGCAGGTATCCTAAGCTTTATAGCAGCCCTTATTACTATGCTAAACCTAAAAGCTCCAGAAGATATAATCTTGTACAAATTCTTACCAGTATCTCACACATCTATAGATATAGGTATATACGTTGATAGATTATCCATATCCACAACGCTAACGGTAACCTTTGTAGCAAGCGTAATATTTGTATACGCCATAGGTTACATGAGATACCTTTTTGGAAACTGGACTTTTAAATTCTTTGCATACTTTAGCTTATTCTTGTTCTCAATGCTTCTTATACTCTTGGGAGATTCTTTGATACTTATGTTCTTTGGATGGGAAGGTGTTGGTCTTGCATCCTACCTTTTAATAGGGTACTTCCATGAAGAGAAATTTGCCACAAAGGCAAGCTTAGAAGCCTTTGTTATGAATAGGATAGGAGACTGGTCTTTTATCCTTGGCATAATATACACTTTTTGGCTGTTTGGTACGCTATCTTTACCAAAACTCTTCGAAAATGCATCTTATATACCTGGAATCACCTTAGCCACGCTTCTTCTTTTTGGTGGTGCTGTAGGTAAATCAGGACAGCTTCCTCTACACACATGGCTTCCAAACGCAATGGCTGGTCCTACACCAGTTTCAGCCCTTCTTCACGCTGCTACTATGGTAGCTGCTGGTGTTTACATGGTGGCAAGATTGTATCCGCTGTTCTCTTTATCCCATACTACCCTTTCTTATATAACCATAACAGGTGTAATCACCATGGTGTTTGCAGCCTTAGTAGCCACAGTTCACGATGATATCAAAAAAATTATTGCCTTCTCCACCATGAGTCAGCTTGCAATCATGTTTACAGCCCTTGGTATGGGCTTTCCAACTGCAGCTATGTTTCATCTTACAACGCACGCTTTCTTCAAAGCTCTACTTTTCTTAGCTGCTGGTGCTGTAATAACAGGGCTTCATCATCACACTCAAAACATCTTTGAGATGGGCGGTCTTAAAAAGTACATGCCCATTACCTTTGGAGCTTTCATGATAGGTGCTTTAGCTCTTTCAGGTTTTCCACCCTTTGCTGGATACTTCTCCAAAGACGCCATAGTATCCTCTATAATGGATAAAAGCTCTTTAGTAGCAACTATGATACTTTTTACCTCAATGCTTACAGCTTACTACATAACAAGAGAAGCTTTTGTAGTATTCTTAGGTCAAGGTCACTATCACGAAGAGCCCCATGAAGTAGAATCCATAATGACACTTCCAATGCTCATATTAAGCTTTCTCTCTCTTGTAGGTGGGTTCTTGCTTTGGAGTTACTTTACATACATGAACAGCCCTATAGAACCCCCTTCTTCGTTCATAATACACTCTATATACGGCATAATAGTAGCTGTTGTAGGTATTTCTCTTTCTTACTTGTTGTATGTCAAAAAGATAATAGACCCAAACACCCTTTACGAACTTTTCAAACCCATACACTCCTTTGTAAAATCTCAATTCTATACAGAGTACATCTATCACAACATCTTTGCTAAAGGATATCTTGCTATATCCAGGCTTGTGTACAAGATAGTAGACCGTATATTGATAGATGGGTTTGTGAATGGGGTGGCAAGCGCTACCTCTAATTATGGTAAACCAGTTAGTAAACTGCAGAACGGTAAACTAAACTACTACGCTTTGTATATGCTTTACGGTGTAGTTTGTGTATTTTTGCTTTTAATCTTAGTAATCTTTGAAGGGGGTATCCCAAATGGCTAGTCTTCTTAATATAGCTATATTTTTACCTTTGGTAGGCGCTTTTGTTGTCTCGCTTTTTAGGAATGAGTGGCTTACTAAAGTGGTATCCATCGTTTTATCGGGCGTTGTTTTTGTTATAAGCCTAATACTTTTGTTTAACTTTGACCCAAATGCTCACCAGTTTCTTTATAGGACTACGGTGCCTTGGATATCGTCTCTTGGTATAAATTATGATGTGGGTTTAGATGGTCTTGGTGTATCTTTGTTCACGCTTACGGCCCTTATATTTTTTACAGTGTTTATCTGGGCTATAAAAGTAAAAGAAAAACCAAATCTATTTTATGCTTTATTTTTGATACTTGAGACCACTTGTTTAGGTACTTTTTCCGCCCTTGACTTATTCTTGTTTTACCTATTTTGGGAAGGCATGCTTGTGCCTATGTATTTTATAATAGGTTTTTGGGGACACGATAGAAAAGTCTATGCTGCCAATAAATTTTTTATATACACATTTTTTGGTAGCTTGTTTTTATTGCTTGGCTTGGCCACGATGATTGTGTATGGTTATTTTATAAGTGGTCATATATCTTTTGAATACGATTTTCATAAGCATATAGCCTATCCTTTATGGCTTCAAATTATTTTATTTGTGCTTTTTGGGATAGGTTTTGCCGTAAAAGTTCCTATGTGGCCTGTTCATACATGGCTTCCAGATGCTCACGTAGAAGCTCCTACGGCTGGTTCCGTGGTTTTGGCTGGGGTACTTCTAAAAATGGGTACTTTTGGTTTTGTTAGATATTCTTTACCGCTTTTCCCACAAGCTTCTAAAATATTTATCCCTGTGATGTTTTTGCTTAGTGTGATAGCTATTATATACGCTGCCATGATGGCTATATCTCAAACAAACATAAAAAAGCTCATTGCTTACTCTTCTATAAGCCATATGGGTATGGTAACGCTCGGAACCTTTGCCTTGTCTATTAGTGCTCTAAACGGTGCCTCTTATATGATGATAGCTCACGGTCTTAGCTCTGCTGCTCTTTTCTACGCTGCTGGTTTTATATACGATAGATTTCACTCTTATGAGATGTCTGATTTGGGCGGTATAGCAAAATATCTTCCAAACTTTGCCATTTTGTTTATGATAAGTGGTTTAGCATCTATTGGGCTTCCAGGCTTTTCTGGGTTCGTGTCTGAGTTTTTAATATTGCTTGGAACCTTTAAGTATTTTCCAATATGGGCTATTGTAGCTGGTGTTGGCATGGTGTTGGGCGCAGCTTACTTCTTATATATGTATAAAAATGTTATGTTGGAGTCGGCTTCTTTGCCTGAGTCTAAAATCCAAAAACTTCAACACACTATGGACCTTGAAATACACCACATAATACCTTTTGTCCTTATACTATTTGGGGCTTTTATAATGGGTATAATGCCTTATAATTTTGTTAATATAATATCTCAAACATCAAAGATAATAATGGGGAGCTTTTGATGAAAGCCTTATATCCAGATATCATAGTGATAGTAGGGATAATTGCTCTTATTTTGATAGAGCTTGTGCTTCCAAGCTTTGACCTCATAGGATTTTTGGGCTTTCTTATAAGCCTTGTAAGTGGATTTCTTGCAATAAAATACTCTTTAGAAGGTTATACTTTTAGCAAATGGTTGCTTGATATAAGCGCATTTTCTCTGCTTTTAAAAGGTATCATATATATATTGAGTGCTTTTGTAATATTTACGTCTGTAAGCTTTTTTAAAAGCAAGAAAACGTTTCTAGAAAACGTGTATACCTTTCTTCTTATAGCCCTTGGGCTTTCCATAATGATTTCTTCGAAGAATTTGGTAGTCATACTTTCTGGTTTGGAGCTTGCTTCTATTTCTATGTATATAGCAGTTGGTATGTTAAAAGATGATTACGTATCGAAAGAAGCTTCTTTTAAATACTTAGTGCTTGGTAGTATGGCTACTGCCTTTTTTGGTCTTGGAAGTGCATTTTATATAGGTGCTACCTCTCATTTAGATATCATAAGCGTGTCTGTTAATCATAACACAGCTTTTGCCTTGGCTTCTTTGTTTTTATTTGTAGCTTTTGCTTTAAAGGTATCAGCGGCTCCTTTTCATTTTTGGACGCCTGATGCATATGAAGGTGCTCCAACTTCTACTACTGCTTTTATATCCACGGTGCCAAAGATAGGTTTTTACGCTGTAATATTTTTGCTTGCAAGCTATGTATTCCCCATAATAAACAACTTTAGTTATATAGTAGGTATAGTAGGTGTTTTATCCATGTTTTGGGGAAATTTGGTGGCTTATGCTCAAAATTCTGCCAAAAGGATGCTAGCTTACTCTTCTATAGGGCATGCTGGATATTTTTTAATAGGTTTTTCTAAATACAATGTGTTGTCTGTTAGTTCTACTATGTTTTATGTAATAGTTTATGCTTTTGCTACCGCTGGTGCTTTCTTAGTGCTTTCTATATTGGAAAAAAATGAAAACTGGACCCACGATATGAACAACTATAAAGCTCTTTATAAGAAAAACCCGTTTTTGGCTACTGCTTTAGGACTATTTTTGTTTGCTCTAATAGGTATACCACCTTTTGCAACTTTTGTAGGTAAGCTTGGTATATTTTTGGGGCTTGTAAACTCAAATGCTTGGTTTTTTGCAATACTTTTCATAATTGGTAGTATAATAGCTGCTGGCTATTATTTAAAACTGATAGTGTATATGTTTTTCAAAGAACCTGTAACAGAAGAAGATCAATCTTTGCCTCTTAGTCTATTTGATACCATAGGTGTAAGCGTATTTCTGATAAGCGTATTTTTCTTTGGTGTATTTCCAAATGTTTTATTTGATATAATATTAAAAGATATGTTCCATGGGTAATATAATAGTATTATCTGCGCCTTCTGGAGCTGGAAAGACCACTATAGCCTTGAAGCTTTTAGAAGAGATTAAAAATCTAAAAAGGGTTGTAACTACTACCACTAGACCAAAAAGACCAAATGAAAAAGAAGGTATAGATTACAACTTTGTATCTAAAGAAGAGTTTGAACATATGATACAAAACAATGAATTTGTTGAATACGCCAATGTATACGGAAATTATTACGGTACGCCTATTAGAGACATAAAAGCTATTTTAGAAGAAGGCTTTGATGCTTTGTTAGTAATAGATATACAAGGAGCCAAAAGCATAAAGAATATTTTTTCGTATGCTCTTTTGATATTTTTGATGCCACCTTCTCTAGAAGAGCTTTATGCTAGATTTAAAAATAGGGGTTTTGAAGACAAGAATGTTGTGGAAAGGCTTGAGTCAGCTAAAAAAGAGATAGCTTGTGCTAAGTACTTTGATTTTATAGTGGTGAATAGATATGTGGATGAAACAGTCAACATGATTAAATCTATTATATTTTGCAATAAAGCTAGAAGAGAATATTTTTTAGAGCATAAGAATTATGTAGAAGATGATATAATAAATATTTTAGAAGGAGGTAAATGCGATGTCTTTGAGACCTAATATTTATGAAGCTCTTAAAAAAGTTAGCAACAAATATGAACTTGTCCACGCTGCCGTGAAGTACACAGAAAAATTGATGCAAGATGATGATAGCTCTTTTATAAGAGGTAGGAGAGAGTTGATAAAGAAGACTTTTTATGCTATTAATAGGTTGGCGGATAATGATGTAGAAATACGCATAATAGAAGAGAATGAAGAAATACATAGCTGATATAGTAGAGCATAAGCTTTTAAATGGTGCTAAAGTTTTTATAAAAAAAAGGAAAGACGTAGAATCCGTATCTATTCAGGTTTGGTTTAGCGTAGGTTCAAGCTACGAAGACTATAAAGAGAAGGGGATGGCTCATTTTTTAGAGCATATGTTGTTTAATGGTTCAGAACGATACGAATATGGAGAGTTGGACGTCTTGGTAGAAGGTTTGGGTGGTCAAATAAACGCTGCTACTTCCAAAGATTTTACCTATTATTATATAAATATTTCTTCTAACTATTTAAAACAAGCTGTGGATATTCTTGAAAGTCTTACTCTTAGGGCAAAGCTTGACGAAGATATGATAGAAAAAGAAAAGCCTATCGTAATAGAAGAGCTTAGAAGAGGCTTGGATAGTCCTATTACTAGGTTTTTTGAACGTTTTGATAGGCTTTTTTATAAAGTATCAAATTATATGTACCCTATAATAGGTTATGAAGATACTATATCTAACTTTACAAAAGAAATGCTTGAAAACTTTTACAATTCTTACTATCAACCTTTAAATATGACTGTAAGTGTTTCTGGCAATATTTCTGACGAAGATATAAATTTCATATATGATATGTTTTCTCAAAAACCTGAAAACAACATAAGGCCGTCTATATACGTACCAGAACCACCCAAGAGGTTTCCTCGTCAAGAACTCTTAGAGGACCCAATGATAGACAGAACCTATTATGCTATAGGATGGGATGCTCCAAACATAGGCGAGAAAATGTATTATCCTTTTGTAGTCTTCGATCAAATTTTATCTGGTGGCAGAACTTCTCTTATGCATAATGAGGTGAAAGAAAAAGGCATAGTTTATTCTTACTCTTGTCAAGACGGTGCTCATAAGCAAGACAACAACTATACAATTTTCGCTATAACAGATTACGGTAAAGTAAATTTATTTAAAAACAAGGTTTTCGAGCTTTTAGAAAAAATATCTCACTTAAAAGACGAAGATATACGAAAAGCCAAAGAAAAAATATTGAATCAAGAGGACTTTGTGTTGGAAAATCCTGAGTCAGAAGCTGATTTGATGGGATTTTCTTCTGCGGTAGTAAAAGATATAAGCTATTTTAAGTATTTTAAAAGCAATATAGACAATGTGGATAAAAACGATATTTTAAGGCTATTGGATAATTATTTTAAAAGAGATATCTACGTGGAACTTACGATGAAGCCTAAGGAGAGCGTATGAAAGTCATCTCTTACGGTGCTGCCAAAACGGTTACTGGTAGCGCTCACATGCTTTTGTTAGAGGACAAGAAAATACTAGTAGATTGTGGTCTTTTCCAAGGGGTGGACGAAGAGAAATCGGAAGAGCTTGGCTTTGATCCAAAAGAAGTGGATGCCGTCCTTTTAACACACGCTCATATAGACCATTGCGGTCGCATACCAATGCTTGTAAAAAATGGTTTTAGAGGTAAAATATACTGCACAAGGCCTACCTATGAACTTTCAAGACTGATGCTTTTGGATACCGCTAAAGTGATGTTAGAAAACTACAAATCCCACATGAAAAGGTTTCAAAGAGGTGCTTTAAAAGAGATGCCTTTGGAACCATTGTATGATGAAGATGATGTCTTTGAAGCTATGGAACACTTTGAGCCTATATTTTCTTACGATAAAAGTTACCAACTTTTTGATTTAAAAGTAACTCCTAAAGATGCGGGGCATATTTTAGGCTCGTGTTTTTACGAAATAGAATATAAAGATAGAAAAATAATATTTTCAGGAGATTTGGGAAATAAAGGCAAGCCTATAGTTAGGGACTTCTCGCTTCCGTCAAAGGCCGATGTAGTTTATGTAGAAAGCACATATGGAGATAGGCTTCACAAGAGCTTTGAAGAGTCTAAAGAAGAGCTTAAAAGCATTATAAAGGATACTATCAAACATGGCAATGTTCTTATACCAAGTTACGCCCTTGAAAGAACCCAGGATATTTTATATGTTTTAAGAGAGTTTTATGAAGAAGGTTCTTTACCTAAATGTAAAATATTTTTAGACTCACCACTAGCTATAGGTGTAACAAAAGTATTTTTAAGAAATCAAGAGTACTTTAGAAAAGAGACTTATGAAATTATGCAGAAAGAAGACCCTTTTAATTTGCCATATCTTACTATGGTAAGAGATATAGAAGAATCTAAACAAATAAACGATATACAAGAAGGTGCTATCATAATAGCTGGCAGTGGTATGTTAACCGGTGGCAGGATATTGCATCATATAAGGCATCATGCTTATAAAGAACAAAACGCCATAGTGTTTGTGGGATATCAACCACATGGGACTCTTGGAAGGAGGATATTGGAAAAGCAAAATCCAGTTTTTGTGATGGGCGAGCCTATAAATGTAAAAGCAAAAATTTATACGGTAAATGGTTTTTCTTCTCATGCAGATCAACAAGAGCTTATAGAATGGATAAACGCTGCCAATCCACAAAAGATATGCCTAATACACGGTGAAGAGGATAAGATGCTTGTGCTAAAAGAGAAGCTTGGAGGCAAAAATGTTTACATTCCCTCAAGAAAGGAAGTTGTAGATGTTTGAAGAAGATGTAGATTGCACCCATTGGGAAGAAGATAATACGGAATGCTCTTGCGAAGATAAAGAAGAATGTCAAGAAGAGCAAGCTCTAGAAAATAAACCCTAATGCAAGTCTTTGTTTTTTTTGTATCGTGGTTTTTTTGGACCCTCATGGTGGCGTGGTTTTCTGTAAATCTTTTAAAACCACACTATGGAAGGCCTTATCCTGTTCATTTCAAATACGAACCTTCTTTTTTTAATCATTTTATGCATTGGGATGCAGTTTGGTATACTCATATAGCAGTCTATGGATATAGAAACTCCACTGTGCATATCCCTACAATAGCTTTTTTTCCAGGTTATCCTATTATAATGAAATTTATACACTCACTTACCAATAAAGATATATCGTTTTTATATATATTACCTGCGCTTGTTTTCCAGGGCGCATCTATTTACATGCTATACTTACTTTTGAAGGATTTAAACAAGAAAGAGTCCACTATATACATGGTTATTCTTTTGTTTGCTTTTTATCCTTCTTCTTTTTTTGGTATGTCTGCTTACCCTGTATCCGCTCTAAACTTTTTTGCTATAAGCGTGTTCTATTTTCTTAGAAAGAATCAATATCTTTTGGCTAGTTTTTTGGCAGGTCTTGGTACTTTGTTTGGGCCGTTGGCGGTATTCTTATCTGTAGTGGTATTTTTTGATATTGTTAAAAACAAAAAAACAGCAGATTTTATAAAAGCCATTCCTTATACTATGCTATCTATTTGGGGATTTGTTGCTTTTGTTTTGTATAGCTTTTACAAATTTAAAGATCCTATAGCTTTTATACACGCTCAAGATTGGTGGGGAAGGCCTACTCTTTTAAAACGAATATCAAATATTCTAATGCTTATACCTCACGATATACCATCTCATCCTATATCGACACCTCTTGGGGTGTACGAGTTTGACCACTTTATTAACCTACTGGTGATGATATTTTATGTAGTTATAATAGTTTTGGCTATTGACAGGTTGCCAATTCATTATACTTTGTTTTCGGTTCTTATATTACTTGAATACTTGTGGGCTCTTGGTGGTATTTTCATAAATACGAGTGCTTTTGCAAGGTTATCTTATATAAGCGTGCCTATATTTATTGCGCTTGCCGATTTATTAGAAGATTATCCTTGGTTAAACGGCGTGATAGCACCTCTTTTTTTCTTTGCAAACTTTGTTTTAGAAGCTCTTTTTGTTAAAAACTATTGGTCCATTTAATGCACTATTGTTTTTGGCTTTTAAGAAAATAAAAGCTTACAACTGATATTTGAGCTATGAGTATACCTATGAGAAAAGATATCATATCAAAAGCTATAAATCTGTTTAAGTATAAGAACGTTGAAGAAAAGATTATTAAAGAAATTATCCATCCTATATAGTAAAGATATTTTTTACCAAATACAAATTTTGTTCTTATTTTTAATACGCTAAAGTATACTATTCCCATTGCAAATCCTATAATTAGACCTTCAAATATCTTCATCTTTTACATATAATCTAGATATGAATTTAAAAACTATCGGATAAAACAAAGAAGTAAACAAAGCACCTATGAGTATAACTACACCTTGTTCTGGTGTTATATATTTCGTATCTGATAATATTTTTATAGATGCTATTAATAGTGTGAAAGGAAAACTTATAAATACGCTTGCTATGGGAAGCTCTGTTATTTTAAAACCAGCAAAAAGCAATATAAAAGAGATACCAAATCTAGCAATAAGCAAGATAACTCCTATCATCACGCCGCTTATTATAATATTTTTGCTAACACTGGCTATGTTTAGACTAAAACCTGTATATACGAAAAATAACGGTACAAAAAAACCAAAAGCCATATCGTAAAAACTTTTATTTATAACTCCTTTTTTTCTTATTACATATCCAAGCGCCATACCACTAAGCATAGAACCTAGTATTGGTTCCATACCTATCAATTCAAACAAAGAGGCTGATATAAACGTTGTAAACAACGCTAATCTGATAAATATATGTGTGTTTTCTAGCGATATGTTTTTAACAACGCTTCTATATTTTTTTATTTTTGTTTTGATAGTTTTTGCAAAGAATATTGCTAATACCAGGATTATATATGTGATACCAGTTTTAATAGCAGCTCTACTAAACCCAAACTTTAAAAATGCGTTTACAAAACTTATATAAAATATACTGGTTATCTCTCCTATGCTTCCTAGTATTAAAAGCTTTTGACCTAATTCTGTTTGGGCTATCTTAGACTCTTTTAGTATAGGTAGTCCAAGTCCCACAGAGATAAGCGGTGTTACTATCATATAATGGAACCCTAATCCAAAAGAGCTGGTACTTAAAAATGCAAAGGGAATCAGCATAACAGCATACAAAAAAATAAATAAAATCTCTCTTATCTTAAGATCTTCTATAAAGTCAAAATCTACCTCAAATCCAGCCAAAAACATCAATATAAGAAATCCTATGTAAGATAAGAAAGCCACCGAATTGGCGTTTATAACATCTTTCTCGAAAAGCACACCAAACAAAATTCCTATGATAAACTCTATTAGAACCAATGGAATTTTTACATAATAGGATATAATAGGGCTTATAATAGCTACAAGCATGCCTATTATCAAAGGAATATGATTTATCATACTATTTCTATTTTTGAACCACCATCTTTTGTTTTTGTCACTATAATTCTATTGGTAAATTTTTCTGCTAAGCTTTCTACATGAGTAATTATACCTACCATTTTGTTTATATTTTGGCTTAAAAGCTCTAAAGCATCTCCTACTTTTTCAAGAGTTTCTTTATCAAGTGTTCCAAAACCTTCATCTATAAAAAGAGACTGTAGATAACTAGAGCCTATCGTCTCGCTCAAAGCCAGCGCAAAGCAAAGGGATGTTATAAAAGTTTCTCCACCGCTTAAAGATTTAACTGGTCTTATATTTCCGAAAGCATCCTCTACTACTATGCTATCTTTTTCTCGCGGGGCTTCTTCTACTTTAAAAGTATAAGGAAAATCCATCTTTGAGGCGTATAAGTTTGCATGTTTTATTAACTCTTCTATGATTTTTTGGGATATATAAGCTTGAAGTGCATCACCTTTTAAATCGTGCTCAAGCCTTTCGTATACATTTAGTTTATGTTCAAGCTCTTCTAAGGTTTTTTGTAAATCTTTTATCTTCTTTTCGTTTTCTTTTATTTGGTTTATTTTGGAAGTTATAGACCCTATTTCTTTGTTTAAATTGCTTATAGATTCCTCTACAGCGTTTAGGTTTTCTTTTAGGTCTTCTGGTGTGCTATTTTCGTCTATCTGATCGATTTCTTTTTTCTTTGATTCGATTAATCCTTTAAAGTTGTTTAATTTTGATGTATATTCGTTGTAGATTTCTTCGTATTTAGTTAGGTTTTTTAACTCTTCCAATATACTTTCTTTGTCTACCAAAGATGATAGCTTTTTATCTAATTCTAATAACTCTTTATTGATATTTTCTGTTTGTTTTTCTAAGGAAGATATATCGGCTTGGATAATAAGTTTTTCTTTTTCATTTTCATTTAAAAGCTTTTGGTATCTTTCGTAATCTTCTTTTGCTTTTTGTATCTCTTTTTTAAGCCTTTCTATTGTTTGTTTGAAAGATACCACTGTGTTTTTCTTATTTTTTAAATGTTCTTGTGTGACCCCATAAGACATTAGCTCTTCTTCTTTGTATTTTAACTCTTGCTCTTTTGTGGATATTTCTTTTTCAAGGTCGCTTTTTCTATTTTCTTGAAGCGCTTTTAACTTTTCTAACGTGTCTTTTTGGGCTTTCTCTTGTTGCAAAAGATCCTTTGTTTTGTCTAAGGTTTCCTTCTTAGATTTTAGCTCTTTTATGCTGGTTTCTATATTTTTTTTATCCGAAAGCTCCTTTTCCAAAAGCTTTATCTCTTCTATCAATTTTGCAAATTCCTCTTTTTTGGATCTCAATATATTTTCCGATAAATCTATTTTATTTTTAAGATTGTCATATTCTTTAAATATGTTTTTTTTGTCTTCTAAGCTTTCTATATTTTTCAAGTGCTTTGCCATAATATGCTCTTTTTCTTGATAAATACCACCACATACTGGGCAAATATCATTTTCTTTTAAAAGTGTTCTTAATATGTTGCTGTGATATAAAATCATATCATTTTTGTGTATATTTATATCGTCTTCTATAGCCTTGAGTTTTTCTTTATATTCATTTATGTTGTCTTCTAAAGTGGATATTTCTTTTAAAAGTCTTTCTTTATCCTTTAATTTTTTAATCATATCTTGTTCTTTTATCTCTAATTGATTAAGCGTCTTTGTAAACTCCTCTAGTTTTTTTTCGAGGTCTTGGTAATCTGCTTTTGATAAGGCACTTTCGTATTGACTTATTTTTTCAAATGTATTGGATAGTTTGGAAGATAACGAAGATAGCTCTTGATTTATTTTTTCTATTTCTAACTTTCTTTGATTTATATAATCTTCCAGCAATATGGTGTTTTCTAATTTTCCAACTATTTCATAACCTTTTTCTATTCTACGCTCTTTTTCTTTTGTGTTTTCATATTCTTGTTTTACACTTTTAAAAGCCTCTAAAAGTTTCTGATAGCTTTGTTCTAATGCTTTAAGGTTTTCACGTTTTTGATGAAGCTCTTGGGATATATGCTGTGCATCATCTTTTAGCTTTATATATCTTTCTATATCAGATTTTAGACTAAGCATCGGTTTTATAAAATCTATGCGTTCTTTTAAAGCATTCATTTGGTCTTTTTTTTCTTTTAACGCTTCATATTCTTCTTTGGCTTTTTCCAACTCCGCCATAAGCTCTCTTTTTTTTACGGCTTTACTTAGCCTATCTTGGAGTGTATTTTTTGCTTTTTTTTCTTCTTCTAGCTGTTTTTCAAAGTCTTTTAGTATCCTCTCCAATTCATCTAAATCTTCATTTCCTATTTTTAAACTTTCTATTTTTGAGTTTATTACGTTTATCTCGTTTTGTATATCTTTCTTTTTGGATGACGCTAGCTCTTTTATTTTGTCTATCTTATCTAAATTGCTTAACTTGATGATAATTTCTCTTCTTTCTTGAGGTCTTTCTGGTTTTATAAACTTTGCGAATTCCCCTTGTGGAAGTACTATTATCTTTGTGAAGGTTTCGTAGTCTATATCAAGAATTTTCTGAAGAAGTTCTTCTCTTACTTTGTTTTTTTCTTCTGTCCTTAGCTCTTTACCATTTTCTTTAAAGGACAACGATATATTTTTGCCAGCCCTCAAAGAGCGTTCTACGGTATATGTTTTATTTCTTAAAGAAAACGTTAGAGATACTCGAAGAAAGTCTTTTCCCTTTGATATGTAATCTTCTTTAGAAGCTCCTTTTTCAAACCTTGGGCATTTTCCGTAAAGAGCAAACGTGATTGCATCTATTATGCTAGTTTTGCCAGCACCTGTCATCCCTGTAATAGCAAACAAAGAAAGTTCTGAGAAATCTATGATGGTCTTTTCTTTATAAGATAAAAACCCTTCTATTTCCAATAAAATAGGTCTCATAAATCATTGAAGCTGCCCACTGTTTCGTAGGGCCATTCTAGCATTCCACCTTTTATATTAAAAGCCTCAAAACCAAGCTGTCTAAGAGCATATGTTGCACAAGCACTTCTACCACCGCTTAAACATATAATCAAGTACTTTTTTGATTTATCTAGTTCTTTATAAGTGTTCATAAGAGTATCTAAAGAATAAAGTTTGGCACCTTCTATACGCCATTTATCATACTCCATTTTTGTTCTTACGTCTAGCAGTACGTAATTTTTATCCTTTTCCAAAAGACTTTTTGCCTCCTCGGCTGTAACTGAAGGTACTTTGTCAAAACATAGGCTATCGTTGGTAGGCAAAGACATGCCTCATATCCCTTTTTACTTCCAATATATTGTTTTGACTATCAACATAAACAAGGTAAGGTTTGAAACTGCTAAGCTCTTCTTCCTCTACCTCTGCGTAAGCTGTTATTATGATGATATCACCTGGCATACAAAGCCTTGCTGCCGCACCGTTTAGAGCTATTTCGCCTGGCTTACCAGGTATTACGTAAGTAGAGAATCTATTACCATTGTTTACATTGTATATATCTACTTTTTCGAACAACACAAAATTTCCGGCTTCTAAAAGTCTTTCGTCTATAGATATAGACCCTTCATAGTTTAAATTTGCTCCTGTAACAGTAGCCCGGTGTATTTTGGCTCTTAGCACATGTCTTCTCAATTAATTACCTCCTTGTTAAAGATTATATTCAAATCTTATAAAATTGCAATGAAATAAATTTGTTTAATTTATGTTTTCTTTGCATCTTAAACATAGACCATCCACCATATTTTCTACATACAACCAGCATCTTGGGCACTTTTCACCTTTTGCTCTTTCCACTTTTATATTTAGACCTGTGTATTCGCCTTTTTCGCCGTCATTTTTTGAAAATTCTACCTGACTTACCGTAAATAAAGAGTGAAGATAGTCTTTGTATTTTTCTAAAAGCGTTGAAAACTCTTCGTTTGGTTCTATAACAACTCTGGCTTCGTAAGGATGTTTGATAATATCGTTTTTGCGCTCTATCTCCATAGCTTTTAATACGTCTTTTCTAATAAGTAAAAGCTTTTGATAGTCTTTTAGAATCTCTTCGTCGGTGAAGTTTGCAGGTATATACTCGTTCATAAACACGCTTTCTTCTAAAGAGTTTTCTATGCTTTTCATATAAGAATAAGTTTCTTCAGAGGTAAAACTAAGTACCGGTGATAAAAGTATTACGAGGTTTTTTAGCAAGAAATAAAGCACCGTTTGGGCAGATACCCTTTCAAAAGAACCCTTTTTATACATGTACAATCTATCTTTTAAAACATCAAAGTACAAAGCAGACAAGTCTACGCTTATAAAATCCATTAACTTATGATAAAATCTGTGATACATGTGGTTTTTGTAAAAGCTAAATAATTCGTCAAACACTTTAGATGAATAAACATACATGTATCTATCAAAGTGATGAAGTTTTTCAGGTGGTATCGAAAACTCGTATTTAAAATCGTATAGATTACCAAGGAAAAATCTTAGCGTGTTTCTTATTTTCTTATAATCCTCTGCTAGTCTTTTTAAAATGGATTTTCCAAGTTTTATATCTTCTGTGTAGTCTTCTGATATTACCCATAGCCTTAGTATATCTGCTCCATACTCCTTTATAATCTCAAGGGGGGATATGACGTTTCCTTGGGATTTTGACATCTTGTGTCCTTTCTCATCCACTGTGAACCCATGAGTTACCACTGCCTTAAAAGGCGCTTCTCCGTAAGAGGCTATGGATTCTAAGAGTGATGCTTGAAACCATCCTCTATGCTGATCTGAACCCTCTAGATAAACATCTGCTTTTTCTATGCCTCTTGGCCTTAAAACTGATGCATGGGAAGACCCAGAATCAAACCAAACGTCAAGTATATCGGTTTCTTTCACAAACTCTTTGGAGCCACATTTTTTACAAGCGGTATTTTCTGGCAAAAGTTCCTCTTCTTTTCTTTTAAACCATTCATCGGCTCCGTAAGGTGAATTTTCAAATATCTTTGCCACATGCTCAAATATTTGAGGCTCTAAAAGCGGTTCGTTGCAATGTTTGCAGTAGAATATAGCAATGGGCACTCCCCAAAATCTTTGCCTTGATATACACCAATCAGGTCTATTTTGAAGCATGGAAAGCATTCTATTTTGGCCTGTTTTTGGCACCCACTTTACTTGATGAGTTTCTTCTATAGCTTTTTCTCTTATGCTTTTGTTTTGAAGTTTTGGGCTTTTAATATCAACTCCTATAAACCACTGAGGAGTAGCTCTGTATATAACGGGATTTTTGCATCGCCAACAATGAGGATAAGAGTGCAAAATCTCCTCTTCTTTTAAAAGAAAACCAGTTTGTCTTAAATGTTCTATTATTACCTTGTTTGCTTCAAATACGTTTAAACCCTTTATAAACTCTGGAGCCTCTTCTGTAAATCTTCCAGCTTCATCCACTGGAGATAAAGGTGTAAGGCCGTATCTTAAACCCACTATATAGTCTTCCATACCGTGCCCTGGAGCCATATGCACAAATCCAGTTCCGGTGCCTTTTTCCACAAACTCTGAGGGGTATATCTTGCCTGTTCTTTCTATAAAAGGATGTTTGTATTCTAAGCCAATGAGTTCTTCACCTTTTATAAAAGCTATAAACTCTTTATCTTTTGCATAAGGGCTTTCTTTTTCTAACAAAATTAGATGCCCATTTTCTTCTAAGATACCATACTCTATATCTTTAGAAGCCATAACTCCTAAATTTGCTGGAAGAGTCCAAGGAGTAGTGGTCCAAATTACTATTGAAATAGGTTTGTCTGGTAAATTTAGCTTTTGCTTTAAAAGATTTTTTGAATTTTCTAAAAGCTCAAATCTTACGTATATAGATGTGTCTTTTTTCTCTTTATACTCTACTTCTGCTTCTGCCTCTGCAGTTTTATCGTATATGCACCAGTATACAGGTTTGTTTCCTTTGTAAAGGATGCCGTTTTGAATACACCTTCCTATTTCTCTTACCTCTTGGGCTTCGTATTTTGGGTCCATTGTAAGGTATGGTTCTTCCCAATCTCCTATTACCCCTAATCTTATAAACTCTTCTTTTTGAATGTTTACAAACTTAGACGCATACTCTCTGCAAAGTCTTCTAAACTCATCTTTTGGTATACTTTCTTTGTTTATCTTTTTTGCTTTTAGTTCTTTTTCTACTTGTTGTTCTATGGGGAGTCCATGGCAGTCCCACCCTGGTTTATAATCCACGTCAAAGCCTTCTATCAAAGCGACTTTACATATAATATCTTTTAATATCTTGTTTAAAGCGTGCCCTATGTGTATGTTGCCATTTGCATAAGGTGGCCCGTCGTGTAAGACAAAAAGAGGCTTTCCTTTTCTTTGCTTTCTTAGCTTTTTATAAAGTCCTTCCCATCTTTTAAGTATCTCCGGCTCTTTTTCCGATAGATTAGCTTTCATCGGGAAGTCTGTTTTTGGTAAGTTGATAGTGTCTTTGTAATCCATAGATTTATATTTTACAATACTTTTTTCTTAAAAGCTTGCTAAACTTGGATTTTAAGATAAAAACAACTAGAGCTTCCAATATGATTTTAGTTTATAATAGTTTTTATTATGAAAGGAATTTTTGTAAGAACACCTGGTCTTAGCTACAACGCTCATTATGTGGAGAGTATGGCGCAAAAGCTCAATCAGTTTGGTATAGAGCTTGTATTGTATGATTTAGATTATAATAATATAGACGCTTACGTTAACTTCTTACAAGAAGAGCGTCCTTTTTTTGTAATGGATGTGAACGGTGCTGCTCTTGTTTACGGTGAGTCCGATGGCAACAGGGTATCTTTGTGCGATGCTTTTGGATTTTTACACATAAGCGTTTTCACGGAAGATCCTATGCTTTACTATCCAGCTCTTTTTAATGGTAGGGGGTCTAGGAACTTCATACAAATGATAACGGATATGAAACATGCAGACTTTTTAAGAAGCATAGGGTATCAAAATGTGTACTTTCTAGCTCCTTTTGTATCAGAGGAGCTTTTAAAAAGACCAACAGTTCAAGAGAAAGAGATAAAAGTACTTTTTCCAGGACCAATAGTAGATCCAAATATTATAATCCAAGAAAGTGCCAAGATATTTCCAGAAGAGGTTATGCCTGTATTTGTAGAAGTTGGTGAGTTCATGAGAAGAAACCCGGAAGTAGATGCTATATTTGCCGTAGAATACATGCTTCCATTTTTTAACTACGAAATACAAGAGAAGTTTTTAAAATGGAGAAACGAATCTCCAGAAGGGTATATAAACTTTTTGGTTAATGTAGGTCTTTACAATACCGCTAGAAAAAGACTTTTTATTATAAGCTTTTTAGAGGGTATAGATATTAAAATACTTGGAGATTCTCAGGTGCCTTTGAAAGAAGGTCAAGAGGTAATAAATGCGGAAACCCAAGAGGATGTTTTAAACATATACGCTAATTCTTTGATAACGTTCTTAAGTTTTCCTTCTATAGTCCCATCAAGCATAGGTTTTACTCCTATTGAGGTAATATCTCAAAATTCTTGCGCTTTTATAGACTATAGAGCATCTTTACCGGGATTTTTTATACCAGACCAAGAGATAGTGGCTTATACCCCTCTTGATAGACTTGAGATAGAAGAAAAGCTTTTATTTTTCTTAGACAACGAAGACCAAGCTAAAGAAATAGCGGCTAACGGTCGTGCAAAGGTGGAATCAAGCTTTACCGAAACCCCGCGGGCTCAGTTTGTAGCAGATATAATAAAACAAATCTACGAACAGTCTATGAATATGTCAAACCAAAACCAAAACCAAAACCAAGAGGAGCTTCCAAATTAAAAGTTGATATACTTATTAGATGAAACTTACAAGGGGGCTTTTGGCTCCATTTTCTGTTTTTTATGGAGCTGGGGTATGGGTTAGAAACAAGCTTTTTGATTTTAATATATTAAAAGCCAAATACGCTGGTATTTTTACAGTATCTATAGGAAATCTTAGCGTAGGAGGGACTGGTAAAACCCAAGTTTCTATATATCTTGCCAAACATTTTAACTATCTAAACCCTTGTATAGTTTTAAGAGGATACAAAAGAAAAACCAGAGAAAACCTGTTGGTGAGTTCTTTAGATACAAATCTTTACGGAGATGAAGCGGTAGAAATATTTTTAAAAACAAATGCAAAGGTTGTAGTGGCTCATAAGAGAATAGAAGGAGCTTATATCTGTAAAGAGTTTGGTTCTAAGATGGTGATACTTGATGATGCATTTTCTCATAGATATATAAAAAGAGATTTAGATATTTTGCTAATGCCTGCAAATCGTATAAAAGACCATCTTTTGCCTTGGGGTAATCTAAGAGAGCCTTATAGCTCTATCAAAAGAGCCGATGCTATAGTTATAACAAGGCTGGAATCTTACGATATGCCAAAGCTCGATGTGGATAAGCCAATTTTCAAAGCAAAAACAGTTTTTAGGGCTTTTGTAGATAAAAATTTTAAAGATGTTGACATAAAAGCTGTAAAAGGAAAAAGCTTTGATGTGATATGTGCTTTGGGAGATAAAGAGCAATTTTTAAGGTTTGTAGAAAAGCTCTCCAATGATATAGGCTTTAAAATAAATGATGTTAAGACTTTTAAAGATCACTATTTTTACAAAAAAGAGGATCTAAAAAACGGTAAAAGCTATATTTGCAGCACAAAAGACTTGGTAAAACTAAGAGATTTTAATCAGTTTATACTTGGTATAGACACTACTCTTGAGATACCTGGATTTTTGGAGTTTGTAAAGCAAAAATATGAAAAGTCGTAGATTTCTTGTTTATGGATTTTTAATATCAATTCTGATACATCTTTTTTTTCTTTTGGCTTTTGTCAAAATAAATATTCCTTTAAAAGCCCCAAAAAACCCTATATATATAACTACTATTAAAAAAGAATTGGCATATAAAAAACCAATAGAAAAGCCATTTGTAAAAAAAGAACATAAGAAGCCCATAAAAAATGTTAAAAAATATAGAACCTCAGAGTCAAAAAAAGTCGTAAAATCAACACCTAAAATAAACTATAACCTTGCAGTACCGTCTATAAAAAGGGCTACAATAAAAAGCTCTAACACATTATCCAATAGCGTATCTTCAAAAAGTCATATTTCAAAGCCTTCTACAAATCATAGTTCAAATACCAATAAAACATCAAAAAGTAAGGAAAAGTCTTCAAGCCAAAAAACTACAACTCAAAACCAACAATCCAAAGAAAACCAACCTAAGCAAACCATGAAACCAAAGGATATAAGTACGCTAGGTTCTTATTTTGATCTTATAAGCTATTTAGAGGTTGTTTTTCATTATATACATGAGCATTGTAAAGGTGAAGGCGTTTTGATGTTTGATTTATATAAAGATGGTACTTTAAGGCTTTTAGGAATAGAAGAGGGAAATCCTTCATGCGATAGCAATTTACAAGCCCCGCCTATGCCCGATAGTGTGATGGAGAACAAGCTTCAATTTCTAATAAACGTACCTTAAAAAATTTTATATAATTAAAGTATGATTAAAAAAGTGCTGATAGCAAACAGAGGAGAAGTAGCTGTTCGCATTATAAGAGCCTGTAAAGAACTAGACATAAAAACCGTTGCTATATACTCTGAGGCTGATATTAACTCTTTACACATAAAAAAAGCTGATGAGGCATATCTTATTCCTATGGATCCCATAAAGGCTTATCTTGATTATAACAAAATTATAAATATAGCAAAACAATCAAAGGCTGATGCCATACATCCAGGGTACGGATTTTTGTCTGAAAATGCTGAATTTGCTCAAGCTTGCATAGATGCTGGGCTTATATTCATAGGGCCTACTCCTGAGCAAATAGAAACCTTTGGAGACAAGGTAAAGGCTAAAAAGGTAATGAAAAGTTTGGGTTTGCCGGTGGTCCCAGGAAGCGAGGAACCTATCACAAAATTAGAAGATGCTTACGATATAGCGGAAGAGATTGGCTACCCTATAATATTAAAAGCTGCATACGGTGGTGGTGGTAGAGGTATGAGGGTTGTATATAAAAAAGAAGATTTAAAACAAAGCTTTGAATCTGCTCAAAAAGAATCTTTAGCCTTTTTTGGTAAAGGGGATATTTTTATAGAAAAATACATACAAAAGCCAAAACATATAGAAGTGCAAATTTTGGCAGACAAATATGGAAACGTAGTACATCTTGGTGAAAGAGATTGCTCTATCCAAAGACGACATCAAAAGATAATAGAAATAACACCCTCTCCTAGTCTTAATAAAAGCGTAAGAAACAAAATGCTTGGAATGTCTGTGAGAGCCATGATGAAATACGGTTATGAAAGCGCTGGGACTATAGAGTTTATACTAGACCAAACCACCAATGAATTCTATTTTATAGAGATGAACACAAGGCTTCAGGTAGAACACACTATTACTGAAATGGTTACAGGCATTGACATAGTAGAGCAAATGATAAGAATAGCCAATGGTGAGCCGCTTTCTTTTGTACAAAACGATATATCTTTTAGAGGATGCGCTATACAGTTTAGAATAAATGCCGAAGACCCCACTAGAAACTTTGCACCATCTCCAGGTAGAATTACCGCTTACCACTCGCCGGGTGGTATAGGTGTGAGGATGGACTCGGCGATATACAAAGACTATATAATTCCACCCTACTATGATTCTTTGGTTAGTAAACTCTGTGTTTGGGCTCTTGATTGGAATAGAGCTGTAGCTAGGGCTAGAAGAGCTTTAGATGAGTTTATTATAAGAGGTATACCCACCAACTTGCAGCTTCATAGGGAAATTATAAGAGATGAAGATTTCATAAGAGGAGATTTTGATACTAGCTTTTTAGACAATAAACTTAGCCAATATGATTATAAGATAGAGGGTGAAAAACCAAAAGATGTCTTGGCTTTGGCCATATCAGCGGCTTTAGCTAGCTATTACGGGTTATGATGATTGGTATAATAGGTTATGGCAACATGGGAAGAGCTTTTGCTCTTGGGCTAAAGGATTCGTATGAGCTAATAGCTTACGATAAGGATTTATTAAAAAAAGACATTGCTTTGCAAGACGGCGTAGGCTTTGCGTCCTCTATAGAATTCTTGTTAGATAAAGTAGATATGGTAATACTTTCTATAAAACCACAGGATTTGCCGTCTTTAGCTAGTCTAAACTTCAGTAAAAAATCTGTAGTAAGCATGCTGGCTGGTGTTGGTGTTTCAAGGTTAAAAGAGCATATAAAAGATGCCTACATTACAAGGATTATGCCAAATTTGGCGGTACTTTTCAAAAAAGGTGTTATGGCTTTTTATAGTGAGGATAAGAAAAAAGATACCATTAAAAGCATACTAGAAAATCTTGGAAAGGTATATGAGCTTGATGAAAAGTACTTTGACGCTTTCACATCTCTTGGCGGTTCTGGACCAGCTTTTATAGCTAGTATTGTTGAAGCCATGAGGCTATCTGGTATTTATATGGGTTTAAACAAGGATATATCTTACGATATAGCTTTATCTACCATAGAAGGAGTTTTAGAGCTTTTAAAACACTATACTGAAGAAGAGCTAATACTAAAAGTTAGCTCACCGGCTGGTACTACCGTCGAAGGTATATACAATATTGAAAAATCAGGATTTAAAGGTATACTTATGGAAACTTTTATAAAAGCTTACCAAAAGAGTAAAAATTTATGATTAAAAGTATTAAAATAGAATCTTATCTTTTGTTAAAATCCCAATACGTGGAGTTTTCAGAAGGTCTAAACGTCATTACTGGCGAGTCTGGAGCTGGTAAATCTATGCTTATGGATGCCATAAAGTTTGGTATAGGGCTTTTGCCGTCATCTTCTGATAACGCTTGTGTAGAGCTTGAAATAAACGACGATATAGTAAGAAGAGAAACAAAGCTTGGTAAATCCAGGTTTTACATAAACGGTATCGCCTCAAACCAAAAGACCGTTTTAGAAGCTTTTGGTCAGAATATACTTTTTCAAGCTCAGTCTTCCCAATCGAAAATTTTCAAGAAGTATCATCAGCTTGAGATACTTGATAAAGATAGGGATATCCAAAACAAGAAAAAGGAGTTTTTAGAATATTTTGACATGCTAAAACAAAAAGAAGATCTCTTAAAGGAACTTCTTTTACAAAAGGAATCTTTGGAAAAAGATATCGAAAAAAACCAAGAACTCATAAGCGCTTTAGAAGAGCTTGGTATAGACAAAGAGACCTACCACAACATCAAACAAAAAGCTGAAGAACTAAAATATGCTGAAAAAATAAACATGTTTTTACAAAGTGCTTTAGGCGCATTAGAATATAGTGACCAAAGCGCCATGTCAAAGATAAACTATTCTATATCCCAGATAAACCAAGCTTCTTATTACAAGGAAGATTTGTCAAAAGCTATTGAAAAGTTAAACGCTTTAAAGGAGCAACTTCTTGATATTGTATCTTTTATTACTTCTCATAAGTTAAATATAGATATAGATTTAATAGATAAGCTAAATGAAACTATATTTAATGTGCAATCTTTAGAAAGAAAATATAGAATGTCTTTTGAAAATATGTTTGATATGAGAAAAGCCTATAAAGAAAATCTAGATAAGTTAAAAGTTTTAAAAGACAACATAGAGCATCTTTTTAAAGAGATAGAATATCTTAGAAAAGAAACGTTAGAAAAAGCATCGGAGCTTTCTAATTTAAGGAAATCAAAAGCAAAAGAGATAAGTATAGCAATAAATAATGTTTTAAAGCTTTTAAATTTGAAAGAAGCCCATTTTGACATAGATATAAAACAAAAGGAATTATCGAAAAGCGGTATAGATGATATAAGCTTTATGTTTTCTTCTTATTCAAAAGAACACTTGAAAGAACTTAGCGAAGTAGCTTCTTGGGGAGAAACGTCGAGGATAGTGTTGGCTATATCCTCGGTGCTTGGAGATTACGAAACTTATATATACGATGAAATAGATGCTGGGACGAGCGGAGAAGCTTCTATATCAATAGCTAAGCTTTTAAAAAACATTTCAAAAAATGCTCAGATTATATGTATAAGCCATACTCCAGCTCTGGCAGCCGCTTCATCCAACCATATCTTTGTAAAAAAAGAATCCGACAACGTATTTATAAAGTCGTTGACAAAAGATGAAAAAATAGAGGAGCTTTCAAGATTAATGGGTATTGTCAACGAAGACACCAAAAAAGGTGCTATAAAGCTTATAGAGCAGCTTTCTTCTTAGCTTCTTAGTTTTTCACTAATATATCATAGGTTTTTGGTAGCATATTTGTATGAAATTTTATATTGTTTTTATGATTTTATTTTTTTCTGGGGTATTGTTTTCTTGTGAAAAGCCCAATACTAAAGAAAAAGAATCTTTAAAAGGTATAAAATCTCCAAATATTTCATTTTGTAAAGTAGAGTATGGCTCTTATCAAATAAAGACACCTATATACGGAGAAGTACAAAATCAGGCAGCTACTTATGTAAGCTCTCCAATAGGGGGAATTTTGAAAGCCATTTATGTAAAAAACGGTGAATTTGTAAAAAAAGGTCAAGTGATAGCTACTATAGACACTAAAGTATATCAAGATAAAGCTATGGCTATATCCCAAGATATAGAATCTCTTCAGAAAAAACTAAAATACTACGAATCTCGTTATGAGAGAGCAAAAAAGCTTTACAAGTTAGGCTCTATGTCGTATCAAGAGTATTCTCAAATTAAAACAGATTTAGCGCTTGCACAAGGAGAGCTCAATAAAAATATATATTTAGAGAAGTCTGTAAAAGATGAGGCTTCTTATGGTATTGTAAGAGCCCCCTTTGATGGTGTTGTATCAAATGTAGTACCAAGTGGTAGCAACATAAACCCTGGTGCTCCTATAGCTTTTATAAGTGCAAAAAAACTTTATGGAGAGTTTTTTATACCTTTTAATGTAAAAATCTCTAAAAATGATAAAATTTTGTTTGAAAATAAGCTATATCCTATAAATGTTTTTCAAGATGATAAGTCAAGACTTGCCGTAATACTTCCAATATCTTTTTACGAAAATCCCGGAAACAGTTTAAAGGCTTTTATTGTAAAAACAATCAAAGGACAAAAAATACCATCAAAAGCCTTGGTGCTTTACAACAACAGGCCAAGCGTTTTTATAAAAAGTGGCAATATAGTTAAAAATATACCCGTTAAGGTTTTGGGTAATGTCGGTGATTATTATGTAGTGTCTGGGGTGGTTGGTGATTATGTTGTATGCAAAGGGGCAAAACTTCTAGAAGACGGTGAAAAGATTAAATGAGGTCTTTTGTAAGCTTTGCCATTAAGAATAGATATGCCTTTTTTATAATATTTGGTGTTTTGTCTTTACTTGGGTATATGCTTTCTTTTAAACTGCCTGAAGATATATTCCCAAACGTTGTATACCCTAGGGTTGTTATCACGGTAAACGCCAATTATGAACCTATTCAAAAGACTCTATCGGATATCACTATTCCTATGGAACAAGGTATAAAGTCGGTGGAGGGTGTAACAGACGTGAGGTCCAGAACAGGTCCTGGTCTTGTGATGCTAAACGTATATTTTAGTCCAAGCACAAACCCTTATAGAGCTTACCAGATGATAATGTCAAAGATATCAGAGCTACAGATGGATATGGGTGTAAAAGCAGGCTTCGATGTAAGGCTTATGGGCCCAAGCGCATACTCTATAGCTGGATATGCTTTGGTATCAAGGGAGCTTCCGGTAGACGAGCTTAGCAATATAGTAAGATATACTATAAAACCGGCGCTCTTATCTATAAGGGGTGTTTATGAAGTGGATATGGTTGGTGGTACTTATAGCACGATGGATGTGGTGTTAAACCCTTCTATCATTCAAAAACTAAACATACCTATAAGTGTTATATTAAACGATATTAAAAGCTATACACAAAATCATTTTATAGGAGAATACGACCAGAAAAACTTTTCTATATTAGTTTTTGGTATTCAAACACCAAAGGATGAGCAAGATATATTAAATATACCCATTTATTACAACAATCAGACTATAACCTTAGGAGATATTGCTTCTGTGGTAAAAGGGCATTATCCTATGCTTTCTTACGTCAATGTTGATGGATATCCTTCTACGGTCATATTTAATATACATAGAACCAACGATGCAAATGCTATAAAAATTGTTGATAAAGTAGACAAAGTTTTAAAAGGTTTAAAACTTCCGCCGCATGCTCATATTGTAAAGTGGTTTGATGTTACAGATTTTATAAGCTCTTCTATAAGAAGCGTAATAGATGCAATTGTAATAGGCTCTTTAATCACTCTTGTAGTGATAGCACTTTTTTTAAACAATGTAAGGCTGTCTCTTCTTACAGCAGTAGTTATACCGGTGAGTATTTTATGTGCAATACTTTTTATGTATATATTACACGGAAGCTTAAACCTCATGAGTCTTGGAGGATTGGCAGCCTCTATAGGAGCTTTGGTAGACCATGCTATAGTGGTTATGGAAAACATAGAAAAAAATATCAATAAACCAAGGCCTAAGCTAGAATCTGTAATAGATGCTTCTTCTGAGATATTAAAGCCAATGAGTTTAGCTACTCTTACTTCTATAAGTGTTTTTGCTCCACTTTTTTTCTTGTCTGGTATAATAGGTACATTTTTCAAAGAGCTGGCTCTAGCGGTTATTTTGGCGCTTTTAATATCACAATTTGTTTCTATGACAATAACCCCTTCGATAGCTTACATGGCTATACCAAAGGTTGTAAAACCAGAACCAAGCTGGCTTTTAAAACTGACCCACCTTTATCAATCGGTATTTAGTGCTTTTTATAAAAGAAAAAACATTAGCATTTTGATGGTGGTTTTGCTATTTTTGACATCGTTGGGCCTTTATAAAACTATGAAGACCGGTTTTTTGCCAGAATGGGATGAAGGTATGTTTGTGTTAGATTTTACAGGACCTTCTGGTGCATCTGCTCAAAATACCTACCAGATAGTAAAACATATAGAGAAGATAGTAGCTTCTATTCCGGAAGTTAAACACTATTCAGTGAGAATAGGAGCATCGTTGGGACAACCAAGAAACCCTACCAACAAAGGTGATATGCTTATAACATTAAAAGACAATAGGTCAAAGTCTATATTTGCCGTTATGAGGGAGATAAGGCAAAGGGTTGATGCAAAAGTACACGTTTTAAAGGAATTTGATATGGCTCAAGTCCTTCGGGATAGGCTTGGGGATATTACTGGTCAACACGCTCCTTTTTCTGTGGTAATACATGGTTCTGACCCAGAGACCCTTGTTAAACTTGGAGAAGAGATAAGAAATAAAATTGCAAAAGAGCCTATCTTCAAAGAGGTGAATTTAAAAACACTATTCTATGGACCTTATTACTATATATCCTTGAGAAAAAATGCATACTCAGATTATGGCATAACTTACGATGACGTGATTAATACTTTAAAACTTCATCTTTGGGGTATTACTATTACTAATTATTTAAAGGGGCAAGAAAGAATATTTATAAGAGCCTATGAGCCTTTCGACCCAAACAATGAAACTATAAAAGATATAAACATATATTCTCCAAAAAAACATATGTACGTGCCTCTTTCTTTAGTAGCTCATGTAAAGTTTGAAGAAAATGTTCCTGGTATAACAAGGAGAAACCTTCAAAATGTATCTGTGGTTAGGGTAAAGATGCATCATCAAGATTTATCGCTTGGTATAAGGGTTTTAAGAAAAGTTTTAGATAAAATTGTGATGCCGCAAGGATATTATTATACTATAGAAGGTTTTTACAAGGAACAGCAGCAGTCTTTCAAAGAAATGTTTGTGGTTATTTGTTTTTCTGTTCTTATTGTTTTAGCGCTTTTGATATTTCAGTTTGGTTCCTTTTTGCAAGCCATATCTGTAATATTTGTTTTGTCTTTGTCTGTGGTCGGAGTGTTCTTAGCCCTAATGATAACGGGTAAACCTTTAGATGTTACATCTTTCATGGGCATGCTTTTAGTCTTGAGTGTCGTAGTAAACAACGGTATACTTATATTTGATTACTACAACAAAGAGCTTGAAGAAAACATCTCACACAAAGAAGCTATGCTTAATGCTTGCAAAAAACGTTTTAGGCCCATTCTGATGACCATGGTGGCTGATGTGCTGGGATTTTTACCGATAGCCCTTGCCATAGGAAGAGGTACAGAGGTTATTCAAAACATGGCTATCTCTGTGATGGGCGGATTGTTTATAGGTATTTTCCTATCTCTTCTTGTGTTACCGATATTTTATACTACTTTGAGAGGATTTTATCTAAAATTTAGATTCTCTAAAAAGCTTTAAAAATTAAGATTACAAATACATAAATTTGTCATAATTTGTAAGTTTTCTGATACTCTTTGCTAATGCAATTTTGTTGCACTTGCAAAAAATCCCTGATTATAGGCGTTTTGTATTTGATCCTATCAAAAATAGCAGTTATAAAATTATAGGAATATTAGAAGGTTATTGCTATTTGGTTTTTTGTGTTAAAAGCATTGAAACTTGCTTAATCTAAGAATTTTTGCAGCACAAACTCTTTGGCAAAGTATGTGATGATAATATCGGCTCCAGCCCTTTTTATAGATAAAAGCACTTCGTTCATAACATCAACACCGTTTATATATCCAAGTTTATGGGCGGCTTTTATCATGGAGTACTCCCCACTTACGTTGTAAGCGGCTATTGGTATATTGTAACGTTCTTTTGCCATGTGTATTATGTCAAGATAAGCAAGAGCAGGTTTTACCATTATGATATCTGCTCCTTGTTCAAAGTCTATATCCATTTCAACGATAGCTTCTTTTTTGTTGGCAGGGTCCATTTGGTATGTTCTTCTATCTCCAAAAGAAGGAGTTGAATCTGCGGCATCTCTAAAAGGTCCGTAAAACTTTGAAGCATATTTAGCGGAATAAGCCATGATAGGTATATTTACAAATCCAGATTCATCAAGCGCCTCTCTTATGGCTTTGACCATATTGTCCATCATTCCAGAAGGTGCTACCATGTCAGCGCCGTGTTTTGCATGGGATACTACTTGTTTTTTTAGATTTTCTAAGGTTAAATCATTGTCCACGTCGTTGTTTACCACAACACCACAATGTCCATGCGATGTGTATTCACAAAAACATACGTCGGTTATGAGATATACATCTGGAAATTTGGATTTTATACTGTCCAACGAACGCTGTATTATCCCACTATCGCACCAAGTATCAGAACCTTCTTCGTCCTTATGCTCTGGTATACCAAATAGTATAAAAGCTTTTATGCCAAGGTCAAGACACTCTTTTATCTCATCTATCGCTTTATCTATAGAAAATCTATAAATCCCTGGCATAGAACTTATAGGCTCTCTTAGGTTTTCGCCGTGGGTTATGAAAAGAGGGTAGATAAGGTCTGATATATTTACATTTGTTTCTCTTACAAGCGTTCTTATAATCTCGTTTTTCCTTAATCTTCTCGGTCTTCTTTCCATATAATTTATTATAATATGTATTTAGCACTTGCAAAGGTAAAGCTATCATATATATTTTCTAGGAGGTTTTTTATGGTATACTTTGCTATAGTTTTAATGGGTGCGATCCCTTACTATCTTTTTTTAAAAAGCCCAAAACCAAAGAATACTCTTATGATATTCTTAATATCTATTATTGGGTTTTTGATGTATTCCATAAGCCCATCTATATCTAAAAATATGTATTATGATATATTTTTACTTATGGCTTTCGCTACATCTGTGCTTACGTTTTATCTATCTTACAAAACTACAAACTTAATGAAACTAAGCTATCATTTTTTATTTTTAAATACGGTATCTGTTTTTATTTTACCCTACAAGGTGTTCAGCGTTTATTATAGTTCTGTAGTTATAGCATCGGCACTTCTTTATGTTATAGCTTTAAAGTATATAGAGATATTTGAAAGTGCAAATTTTTACAGTGTAAAAGGTCTTGCTTTAACATCGCCCAAGTTGGCCCTTATGATAAGGCTTACCTTGATGGCTTTAGGCCTATATCCTCCTTTTTCCAACTCATTTTCTTTGCTTCTTGGAATATTGAAGGGAGATTTAAATAAAATAGGATATTTAGTAATAGGCTGGATATTTTTTGCAAACTTTTTTATGGCTTTTAGGATAATGAAAAATACTATATTTGGAGCACCAAATGAAAATGTTATATATAAAGACATATCTGGAAAATCTGCGTTGGCTATGACAATTGTGCTTTTGATGCTTACGCTGCTTGGTCTTTCTAGCTTTTTGGAGGCTTTGATATGATTCAAAATTATCTTAATAACGTTAAAAAATACATACCTCACTATTGGCCGATGACTACGTTTGTGCATCATAACCCTTTTCATGGGTTTGAGGATATGCCCTTCAAAGAAGCTCTTAAAAAAGCTTCTAAACTTTACAAGGCAAAGGTATATATGGAGCCCTCTTATTATATAGAGCTATATAAAGAAGGTGCTGTTAAAAAAGATGTTTTAGAGAAAAATTTGTTTGAGTTTCTTAAAAGTATTAGTTTGGAAAAATACTTTCCAGAGGCTAAGAAATTTATAACAGAACTTAGTCAAGACTGGAAATACTATAAAATAAAATCTCCTCAAAAACCAGATATAAATCTCATAGAGTATTTTAACCAAAAAATAATTAAAAAAGAAGAGCTTTTGTTTGAAGAGCTTATAGAAGACATGCTTTTTTGTGAGATATTAGACGCTTTGTTTGAAACAAATATAACAGATATTGTAGAAAAAGAAATAGTAGAGTTTGTAGCAAGGTTTTTAGATGAGGGCCAAACTACAATGTCTATGCCAGAAAGAGAAAAGGGCATGTTTGAAGCGTTCAAATACTATGAAGGATTAAACACAAGTCTAAATGCAGAAGAGTATGCTGATACTATAATCCATGAGATATCGCCTAAAAATATCGAACAATATATACTAAGACATCTTATAAAAGATTTTGGATGGGCAGCTTTTATAAGATATAGAGAGGACAACAAGGATTATTATTTTCAGCAAATACACCCAGCTTCTTTGTTAGATTATATAGCGATAAGGCTTCATTATGAGAGCAAATATATAAAAGATTCTTCTATTGTAAATTTTAATGAGCTTTACAACGCTTTTTCTAAAAATAAAACTCTATTTGTTTTAAAGCTTTTAAAAGCAAAAAATACGCTACCTTCAAAGTATATAGATAGACTTGAAAATAAAGAGAGCCTAAATTCAATACTAACGGATTACTTAGTAGAAGAAGTTATTTTGGAGGCTTGTCGTATACAAAATATAGCCAATGAACTTTTGCTACACCTTGATAGGCAAAAAGATATATTGGAGTTTGCTTACTTGATAGAGAGGTTGAAAGAGGAAGAAGGCTACATATGGCTAAAGTCTTTAGAGGATTCTTATATAAAAGAGTATACAATAGATTTCTTACAGTCAAATGATAGGATACCAAAAGACATATTGGCTAGTGCCGTGTTTTGTATAGACGTAAGGTCTGAAGCTATAAGAAGACATATAGAAAGGCTTGGAAGCTACAACACATTTGGAGTAGCTGGATTTTTTGGTACACCAATAGCTTATGTTGAGTTTGACAAAGCTCATGAACTTAACTTATGCCCTGTTTTTATAAAACCATCAAAAATTATTTTTGAGCTTCCAGAGGGCGAGCATTACGATTATAAAACAAAACACAATATAAACCATACTTTTAAAAAGATTTTGGATTCTTTAAAAAACAACCCATATACGCCGTTTTTTATGGTAGAGGCGATGGGTTGGTTGTTTGGTGTTAATTTGTTTGGCAAAACACTTTTCCCAGATTTTACTTTAAAGATTTTATCTTTTGTAAAAGCTAAGAAACCCAAAACTGTATTTACTATAGATAGTCTCACAGAAGAGGAGATAAACTTTTACGCAGAAAAATTTTTCATACAAAAGATAAAAGAGGCTTACCACTTGGAGTTTAAGAAGTCTATAAACGATAAAAAGGCGAAAGAGATATTAGAAAGTATTTTAAATGGTAAAGCATCTAACATAGACAACAAAGTTTTGGAGATTTTATCAGCAAAGTACAACATAACCAAAGAAGGCTTTGAGTTTGAAAAGCAAAGATTGTCAAACGTAGGATATACAAAAGAAGAGCAGGTGAATCTTGTAGAAAATTTTTTAAGGCTTATAGGACTTACTGAAAATATACCAAAGTTTGTACTTTTAATAGCCCATGAAAGCACCTCTGACAACAATCCTTTTGAATCGGCCTTAGATTGTGGAGCTTGTGGGGGAAACAGCGGTCTACCCAACGTAAGAATATTAGCAAATATAGCAAATAGAGATTATGTAAGAAAAGAACTTTTGAAAAGAGGTATATCGATACCAAGCGATACAATATTTATACCAGGGCTTCACAATACCACCACTGACGAGATAACGTTTTATGATACCGAAGTTATACCAAAAGCAGACAAAGTTCTTTTTGAAAAAATAGAAAGGGATTTTAAAATAGCCTCTCAGAAGACCAGAGAAGAAAGAGCAAAGACGTTGCCATACGCTGGTTCTGGAGATAGAATACCTATAAGAGCTATAGATTGGTCTGAAACAAGACCAGAATGGGGCCTTTCTAGAAATATGGGGGTTTATGTAGGAAAGCGTTCAAGCACTCAAAATGTCATTTTAAAAAACCGATTTTTTATGCAATCCTACAACTGGGAGATAGACAAAGATAACAAGATACTAAAGACAATACTATCTGGTCCTTTTATTATAGGCGAATGGATAAACATGGAGCATTATTTTTCCACTACCGATAACGAGAGGCTAGGGGCTGGCTCTAAGGTATATCACAACGTTGTGGGTAAAGTTGGTGTTTGGACTGGAAATTACGGAGATTTGAGAACTGGGCTTCCTTACCAAACAGTATATCATGATGGTATGCCGTATCACGAACCTATACGGCTTTTAACCTTTATAGAGGCTCCTGTTGAAAAGGTCTTAGAGGCTGCTCAGCAAACGGAGGAAGCTTTAAAGCTTGTAGTAAACGAATGGGTTAGACTTATAATAATAGATAAGGTAAAAGGAATAGCTTATACGTTTAAAGATGGAAATTTAGAGGTGCTTTTAGACTCAAGAGGTATAAATCAGTTTGTGATATAGCTATATATAAAGCCCGCAAAAGAATGTAAGCCTATTTAATGGTTTGGTATTTATATCTTTTAATCTTGCTCGTTTAAGAGGATGATACGCATCTTCGTCTATTTCTAAAAGAGGATAATAAAAAAAATCCCTTTCTAAAAGATAAGGATGTGGTACCTCTAGCGGTTTTGTAAGGATTATGTTGTTGTTGAAAAGAAGAATATCTATGTCTATTTCCCTTGGAAACCATCTTGGTCTTTCTTGTCTTCCTATCTCTTTTTCTACTTGCTTTATGGTTTTTAAAAGCTCAAAATCGCCCAGGTTTGTTTTTATTCTTGCCACAAAGTTTAAAAATTTGGGTTGATTTTCTATTCCAAACGGTATGCTCTCGTACACAAAAGATATTTTTTCTACATAAGATATCTCTTTTAATCTATCTAGGGCTTTTATTAAAAAGCTTATTCTATCTCCTAAGTTGCTACCTATACCAAGGTAAACAGTATTCATGTTAGAGCGTTTTTAATCTTTTCTTGCCAAGATTTTACGTTAAATTTAACTTTTTCTATGTCTATGGTTTTAAATTCCCCTTTGTGATAGAGAATTTTGCCTCTTGCTATGGTAGTTTCAATAGCGCTTTCGTTTAAAGAGTAAAGTATTAAAGCTTTTTCATTGTATATAGGTATATTTGCTATGTCGTTGTTTGGGTTTATAACAATTATATCTGCATCGTATCCTTCTTTTAAGACACCAGCCTTAATATTAAAAGCCTCAAAACCATTCTTTGTAGCTATATCTAACGCTATATTTATGGGCATTGCAGTGGAATCTTCAAAATAGCCCTTTTGCAGCTTAGTCATAATAGAAACTTCCTCTAACATAGATAGATTGTCATTTGAAGCCTCTCCGTCTGTACCAAGAGCCACTCTAACACCATGTTTTACATATTTCCAAATAGGTGCTATGCCAGACCCAAGCTTTAAATTGCTATCGGGACAATGGGCTATCGTTATCTTTCTTTGAGAGGCTATGTTTATTTCATCATCGTTTAGGTGAACTCCGTGAGCCCCTATAAATTTATCTGATAAAATACCTATTTCATCTAGGTATTCCAAAGGGTATTTGGAGTATTTTTCTATTACACCATCAACTTCTTTTCTAGTTTCTGAAATATGCATATGAATATAGGTATCTAGCTTTTGAGATAACTCCAAAACAGAATAAAGTGTATCCTTAGAACACGTATAGACACTGTGGGGACATAAAACTGGTATTACATAATCGCTAGGTTTAAATGTTTCCACAAAGTACTTTGCTCTTTCAAGATACTCTTTTGGTGTTGAAGCTACTTTGGTAGGAAAATCAAGTATGCCAAAGCCAATTCCAGCTCTTATTCCAGCCTCTTCTACAACGTTAGCTACTTCTTCTTCAAAGAAATACATATCTAAGAAAAATGTTGTACCACCTTTTATCATTTTGGCAACGGCAAGGGTGGTGCCATCTTTCACAAACTCTTTTGATACAAACCTTCCTTCCAATGGCCATATTACCTTCTGGAGCCAATCCATTAGGGTAAGGTCTTGCCCAATACCTTTTAAAAGACTCATGGCTGCATGGGTATGCATGTTGCAAAAAGATGGCATCACGATCTTATCTTTGGCGTCGATGGTTTCTTTGGAGGACTCATCTATGTTTGGTTTTAGGCTTTTAATAATACCATCTTTTATACCTATATCAACTATTTTACCATCTATATTAGCGTTTTTGATTAGTATATCAAACATAGGTTAAATATTTTTTAAAACGTTTATAGTTTCTATCAAAGCCATAGCAGCCTCAAAGCCTTTGTTGCCTTGTTTTGTACCAGAGCGCTCTATGGCTTGTTCTATACTATCGGCTGTTATGACCCCAAAGGCTATTGGTTTTTCAAGCTCTAAAGATATCATAGCTAATCCTTTTGATACCTCAGCCGCTATATAATCGAAATGAGGTGTTTGACCCCTTATTAAAACGCCAATTGCTAATATCCCATCAAAGTCTTTTTTAGCTAATTTCTTGCAGGCTATGGGAAGCTCCCAAGCTCCTGGTACTCTTAAAAGCGTTATTTCTTCTTCTTTTACACCATGTCTTTTTAAAGCGTCGTAAGCCCCTTCTATGAGTCTATCTACAAGCGTAGAGTTAAACCTAGAGGCTACTATGCCTATTTTTAAACCTTCTCCTAGAAAAGAACCTTCTATCATCATAATTATTAGATTATAAACTATTTTTACTCTTTTTTCTTTACAAAAACCTTGACATAGGTGGGTTTGGAAAGATTTTGCTTTATCAAAAATGGCATAGGCGCTTCTACGTTTACTTTGGCTATATTTATACCAGTTTTGAGAGTTCTTGCATCTATGTAAGCTTTTGTTTGTCTTAGAATTTTAGGATTTAAAACCCTATCCACCACCAATATATTTAATACAACATCTTTAGGTTCTACTATATAGGCATAATCTTGGGATCTATGTTTTATGTGAACTGTTTTATAAATTTCTATAGGCACATAGTTGCCAAAGTTGACATAAACCCATAGTCCTATGCTTATAAATAAAGCTAGAAGCTTTAGTTGCCAATCTTTTAAAATCAGTTCTTTTGCAAAGGTTATAGAGTTTTTCACGATTCTTTTGTTTTTTTTGATTTATTTATTCTTCTGTCTTCACCAAACATATAGATAAAATCGCATGTTTCTCCAAGTCTTGAGGCGATGCTTTCTCCAAGCCTTAATACTAAATCCGACTTCAAAGAGTTTGGAAGGTCATCGTAAGAAAATACTTTGCCTTGTTCAGGACCATTTTTCTCAAACATGTTTTTACTGGAGATTTGTATCTCTGAGCGTTGTTTTTTATTTGAAGGACTGCTTGACAATCCCACTTGTTCCGGTCTTATGTCGTATTGTAGTAGGTTAAAATTAGTTGTTATAATGATAGGCGCCATATCGTTGTATCTAGATGCTATTATGTATGTCAAAATATCTTTGTTGTAATCTGTTAGAATTTCACTGCCAAGGTCATCCAAGACCAGTATCGGAGCTTTTAAGACTTTTGTAAGCAACTTCTCATAGCTGCTGCTGTTTAGATGTCTGTCTTTTCCTATCAAGGATTTTAAATCTAAAATTAGGCTTCTAACATCGTAAAAAAGCCCTCTTATTTTATACTTTTCCTCTAAATAAAGCAAAGAGAATATGGAAAGATATGTTTTGCCAACACCCGGTGGACCCATAAAGATAAGTCCTCTTCCCTCGTTTTCTTTAAATTTGTTTACATAATCAAGTACGGCTATATAAGCGTTTGTATAACTTCCGTCTTGATCTTCTGCATAAAAAGCGTCCATGCTGTCGGCTATTTTCCAGTATCTTTTTGGTATATTCATAGCTTTTAACAACGAGTCCTTAGAAGAAAGAATGCAGTCACAGTAATCTACGCTATTGTCTTCTCTTATGATAAATCCAGTCCCTTTGCACTTTTCGCATACTTTTTTCTTAGCATATTTGTTCATGTTAGATTTTAACAAAGATTCCAACGCTCCTAAATTATCCACAAATTTAATATATCAGACTAATAAAAAAGTGTCTATGCTTTTAACTTTATTCTAAAATCTATAGCGAAGAACAAAACACCTACAAGGGCAAACACCACACACCAGAAAAACAAATCTTGAAACGCTTCTGAAAAAGCTTGCAGCTCGATACTTTTATAAAGTATAGCCTCTTTTATAGGTTTGTTTAGATATGAAGAGTTTAAAAATTCCTTTATTCTAAAAGCGTTAAAACTTTGTATCATGCTTATATTTTCAAAATGATAATCTGTTCTAGTATTTAGTATGTTTGTAGCAATAGCTGTTCCAAAAGATCCACCTATAAACCTTATATAGTCAAGTATTGTAATAACTATTAGCATCTTTTCCTCTAATCCAGAAAGGGCAATCACTGTAACCGGCGGGAAAAATAACCCAAGACCTATACCCACTACTATAAGCTGAAGCTCAGCTGTGATTTTAGGGGTATAGTAATCGAACTTCAACAAGAAAAAATAGAGGCTTCCGATGTATATGATTGTTGATATTAAAAGTACCAATTTTGGATTTTTCTTATCGCTAAGGGTTCCGCCAACGGCAGAAAATATGGCTATTGATATTGCAAAGGGTAAAAGGATAAGGCCTGTTTTGAAACTTTCTATGCCTTTTAGCTTTTCAAAAAATAACGGCAAAGCGTAAAATACTGCATACATGGAAAATCCCAATATCCAAAAATATGCAAAAAAAGCCATCAAGAAATTTCTTTTAGAGAATATGCTAAGATCGATGAGTTTATCTTTAGAATAAACATCAAACATAATATATAGCAAGAAACTTATCAATGCCAAGTAAGAAAAAACTATTGTAATGTTTGAACTAAACCATCCCCACTTTTGGCCATTTGACAAAAGCACAATAAGAGAAATGGTTGATATACTTATGAAAAAAAGACTAAAAAGGTTGAAGCCTTCTATATGCTTACCGGTTTTGAGGTTTTTAAGAAAGAAGATGGATAAAAACGTGTTTAATATACCCACTGGTACGTTTACAAAGAAAATAGCCTCCCAACCTATATGCTGAGTTAACCATCCTCCTATGGTAGGTCCAGCAGCTGGTGCTAAGCTAGCCCCCAACCCAAAGATACCCATGGCGGTGCCCTTGTTTTCAAATATGCTAAAAAGTATAGCCTGAGCGGATACCATAATAAGAGCCTCAGCTGCTCCTTGCACGCTTCTAAATAAAATCATCTCGTCTAATCTGTGAGAAGTGCCGCACATATAACTTGCGGATGTGAAAAGCCCAATACCTACCACAAACATATTTTTTAAACCAACTTTAGACTCTATATACTCTATCAAAGGAAGTAGTACTGCAGAAGATATCATGTAAGCTGTAACCACCCACTGGATGCCGTACAAGTCAGTATGAAGAGGCGCTATCATCTTGGGTAAAGCTACATCCACTATTGTAGTATCAAGAATTGCCATGAAGGCCCCTATCATTACTATGATAGAGTGTATTATTTTCTCTTTGGTATTCACCTTATCTCCTGAAGAGAGAATACTTCTATATGGCCTTGGCTATTTTTTATAGCTTTTATAGCTTCTAATATGGCATAACCTCCTCTTATGGTAGTTGTATAGGGTATTTTGTGGTTTATGGCTGCTCTTCTTATATAAAAAGCGTCAGACCTCTCTTTATGACCTGATGGTGTATTTATAATAATTTGAATGTCTTTGTTAGCGATGTAATCTACTATGTTTGGTCTTCCTTCGGAAACTTTTAACACTTTTTCCACCAAGATACCTTTTGATTTTAAGAAGTAAGCTGTCCCTTCTGTGCAAAGCACTTTAAACCCAAGCTTTAAAAATTCAGAGACAAGCTCTATTATTTTGGGCTTATCTCTATCTGCCACAGATATGAAGATATTTCCGGATGTTGGTATTTTGCTATCCACAGCTAATTGGGCTTTATAGTACGCTATCCCGAAAGAGGTACCTATACCCATAACCTCTCCTGTGCTTTTCATTTCCGGTCCAAGGATTGGGTCTACTTCTGGGAATTTGTTCCAAGGGAATACAGCTTCTTTTATAGTAAAGTATTTAAAATCTTTTGGTAAAAAATCAGAGGCCACATGATGTTCTTTATCAAAAACTTCTGGCAATATTTCTCTTAGCTTTCTACCAAGAGATATTTTTGTAGCTATCTTTGCCAAAGGATAACCAACGCTTTTGCTTACGTAAGGCACTGTCCTAGAAGCCCGAGGGTTTACTTCAAGTATATAAGGTATATCATCTTTTATAGCAAATTGTAGATTTATAAGACCTTTTACTTTTAAAGCTTTTGCGATTTTTATTGTTTGGTCTCTAATTTCTTTTAGGATATCTTCTTTTAGAGTGTAGGGTGGGATAGAAGCTGCGCTGTCTCCAGAATGAATACCAGCTTCTTCTATATGCTCCATTATGGCACCTATTAAAACGTCTTCCCCATCAGACAAAGCATCCACATCCACTTCTATAGAGTCACTTAAATATTTATCTATTAATACAGGCCTTTGATAACTTACATCTACCGCTTGCTCCAAATAGTCAAGAAGCTCTTTTTCAGTATAAACAATTCTCATGGCTCTACCGCCAAGTACGTAAGACGGTCTCACTAAGACGGGATATCCTATCTCTTTTGCTACTTTTATAGCCTCTTCTTTGGTTATGGCAATATTGCCCTCTGGTTGAAGGATACCAAGTTCTTTCATTAAAGCGTTGAATCTTCCTCTATCTTCTGCCAAGTCTATACTGTCCGGAGATGTGCCAAGAACTGTTATACCTCTTTCCCTAAACTCATTCGCCAATTTGAGGGGTGTTTGACCACCAAATTGAAGCAATACCCCCAATATATCTTTTTCTTTTTTTATCACATAATTGACGTTTTCCATCACTATAGGCTCAAAATATAGCCTTGTAGCGGTATCGTAATCCGTGGAAACCGTCTCTGGATTACAGTTTATCATAATAGCTTCTAAGCCCTCTTCTTGGACTGCTTGTATAGCATGTACACAGGCATAATCAAACTCTATACCCTGACCAATCCTATTTGGACCGCTTCCTAAAATAATAACTTTATTCTTCATCAACATAATAATATATAACAATTTGCAACTTGTGGAATCTAGTTTGAATATTATAGAGCTTAATCAATTTATGGGACGTACGGTAAAAATGTTAATATAATTACCATTATGTTAACAAATGAACAAGTTAAAATATTGATATCAAAATATCTTGACAGCAATGATATATAATGATATATTGATAGTATCAAAGTATTTGGAGGTCAGGTGTATGAATGATATCAAACTGAAAGCAAGTGAATATGCAGCGATGACGTCAGTGTCATTGAACACTGTCAAAAACAGGATAAAAGCTGGTATATTAAATGGTGCTAAAGAAGAAGACGGTATATGGTATGTATATCTTACATCCGATGAATATGAAAATCTTCAAAACAATAAAGAAAAATCCCAAGAAAGAGAGCAGGCTATTTCAGATTCCATAGAAAAGCTTAAAGCTCTTCCTGATGGTGCCCTTATCGCCACTTACATTAATATTCAAAGATATGCTGAATTTCAAAAGCAAGAACTTATGCAGGAGCTTTCTAGCCTGTATGCTCTTTTGGCTGTAAAAGAGAAAGAAATAGAGTTTTTATCAAAAGACTTAGAGCGGTATAAAGATAAGATAAAGGGGCTTGAAGAAGAAAATAAGTTATTATCCGAGAAGCTTAAAAACTTAAACAAAGATTTGGAAGATTGTAAAGCAGCTTATAAAGACTTAGAAAATAAATACCAAAGAGCGGATATAGACATGAAAAAAATAGTGCTCGATAAAGAGAAGGAGATCTTAGAAAAAGAGCGGGAGATAGAAGAGCTAAAAAGAAGGCTTTCTACAGGATAGATATTTTAGATTCTTTCTTGTAATTTTTCCAAAAGACGTTCCATTGCCCTGTGGTGATTTTTTAGCCTTTTGTATATATCTTTCGCAAGCTCTTCTTTGTAGGTATGAACACTCAAATTTCTATCTTCAAGAATTGAAAGCCATTCATCTTCATCTTCTATTAGTCCCATTGAAAAGGCCTCTTTCAAACAACTTTTGGGAGACCTGCATATAATACCTTCTTCCGTTAAAAAATCTTTTAGGGTTTTCCACCCAAGTTCAAAGCAAAGCTAGAACCTTTTGATTGCACTATCTCTTATAAATTCATTTTCAGGTATGCTAAGAACTTCTTTGAAAGTTTTTAAGCATTTTTTATATTCTTTTAATCTATCACCAAGAGCCATATATCAAGATTCCTTCTTTGTTTATGACCTCTTTTAGGCTATCTGGGGCTTTGTTTAGGTAAACCAAATCTATTTTTCTTAGAGTTCTTATTTTTTCAAGCTCTTCTTTTATTTTATATAAGTGCTTATTTTCTAAGTCCTCTTTTGTTTCAATAGCTATATCTAAATCAGAAAAATAAGTTGCTTTGCCTGTTGCAAAAGAACCAAATAGAAATACTTTAAAAGGTTGCTTTATATTTTCCTTTAGGGTTTTGATTATTTCTTTTATTAGAGCCTTAATTTTTGGGTGTGTATAGTTTAGATACGATATTTTTTCGCTCATATGTAAATAAGTATAGATTTAGCATGCATTAGCATCAATGATATAAGCGTTATATGAATCGTTTGCATTTGCTATATCTTTGAGTTTATTAGGCTTTTAAGATGAAAATAGCTTAACTCTCTTTTATATTGTTTTCTGACAATATCCATAAGTTTGTTAAATATGTTGTAAGTAATTATTGCATCGTCCTTTGCTCTATGCAGTCTATCATATTTAATGTTGAAGTAATCTGCTAAAGCCGATAACTTATAGGACTTTAAATTTGGTATAAGCTTTTTTGCCAGTTCCAATGTGCATATGCTTGGCGAGGTCATTTTTTTATGAAGGTATAAATTATAAGCTCTATTTAAAAAAGATAAATCAAAACTTACATTATGACCTACTATTATGTAATCTTTGATAAAATCATCTAATTCGTAAATTATTTCCCTGATGGAAGGCTGACCTATTAGCATAGCGTTTGTTATGCCTGTTATCTCGGTGATTCTTCTTGGTATAAAATATCCAGGATTTACTAGTCTGTGTAGCTTTCTTGTTATCCTTTCTTTTTCTACCAAGAAAGCGTATATTTCTATGATTTCATGCTCTTCTGGATTTAGTCCAGTAGTTTCTATATCTAAAACAACATATATGGAGTTTTCCAAAGCTTCGTTAAAGTGTATCATTGAAGATATACTTTTATATAACTCTCTTTCTTTAGTTTGTTTAAAATCTCATCGTATTTTTTCTTCATCTTTTTTTCTAAAAGCTTTTTCTTTAGCTTGTTTAGGTCAACATTTTGATATACTAACTTTATATTTTTTATCTTGGCAACGTATATGTTGTTTTTGCCTTCTGCAAACACTATATCTCCTTTAGATGCTTTCCACACTTGCTCATCTAAATTCTTTTTTAAATCACCTTTGGCTACCTCTAACTCTTGAGGTGTTAAGCTTAGTTTGTTGGCTATCATTTTCAAGCTTGTTGTAGTGTTTAAAAGTTTGCTTAATTTGTCTTTATCTTTTTTAGGGACTATCAAAAGCTCAATATCTCTTTCTAGTTTTGGCTTACCATATTTTAACTTTAAAAGCTCTATGTCGGCAGGTGTTAGATGTACAGTTTTTCTTAAATATTCTCCAAAGCCTGCTGTTGCTAGTATTTCCTTTCTTAAAAAGCTTCTAAACTCTTTTGGAGATATCCCTTGTTTTCTAAGTTCTTCGTAAAGCTGCTCTACAGTAAGGTGGTTTTGAGAGGCCATATCTTTTATTGTCTGGTCTAAAAAGCTTTCTGGTGTGGCCATATGGTTTGCGCTGAGGTATTGATATATGAGGTATATATCTATCAATCTTTTTAGAGCTAACTTAGCATCTTTTGTGCCAAAATATACCATTGCTATTTTTAAATCACTTTCTAGTATTGGCTCTCCATTTACGGAAGCTACCACTCTATTTACCAAAATTCCCGGAGTACTGTGCAATAGTTCCTCAAAGCTGCTTTCTGATTTAATTTGATGGTTTTTGTCAATATTTTTATCACTTTTATCAACTTTGGCTAATACAACGTTGGTGATTGTAAGTATTGAAATGATGCTAGTCAATATCTTGTTTTTATGAAGTTTCATGCTGCCTCCTTACTTATCATTTTAACCTAAAAATATTAACTTTGTAGGCTTATTTTCCCTATATCAGAATAAGCTATATCTCCGGCTACAACATAGGTTTTGTTTTGATATTTAAAGGCTTTTGATATAGTAATACAAAAATCATCAGTAGCCTTTGAAAGATAAACTTCTGTGATATATGGCGTCTCAGATGCTTTTTTGAAGTAAACTTCCTCTGCTCTGTTGGCTCCTTTTTTGCCTGATGCTACGGTTTTATTTACGTTTGGATTTATTATATTGTTTGATATCTGAATACCGTTTTCGTTCATTATATATATTAGATCGTAGAAAGGATATTTTTTAAACATATCGTACAATATAAACTCCCACAAATTTTTTTCTGATTTTACCAAGACGTTTGCGATATCTTCTATAGAAGAGAAGATTTTTTCTTTTATAAGCTGGACAGTGGGAAAATCTTTGTTAGATATATATGTGGCAAGAAGTGGTTGCAATCCATCGAATATAGCTATAGTATTCTTCATGTTTTTTATATATACTTTCAGAATATCTATTCTTTTTGTAAAAGCTTCATAAGTTTTTATGTTGGAAAGATCCAAAACAATTACATATATGATAGGTGTTTCATGATTCTGGAATAAAACACTGTATTCTTTGTAGAATTCGTCAAAAAACTGCATTATTAAATCTTTAGTAACTTTTGTTTTGTGGACACTATATATTTCGCTATCTTGTTTTTCTATGTAAGTACAGCATTCTTTAGATATGCTTTTTAGTAAATCGTTTATCAGTTTAAATAAGGAATCTATTTTATACCCGAGTTCTTCCCTTAATTTTTTAAAATCTTGAAAACCTATGACCAGAGCGTAGTAATCTTTCCCTAACATTTTTGATATTTTATCTTGTGAGACATCCGGAAATTTAGTCAAGTAATGAATTATGGTATCGTAATTTATAACTCCTATATATTGATTTTTATTGTTTACCAAAAACAAATCTGACACTTGAAGCCTAAGTATTTCTATAACGTCCGAAAGCTTTTGAGGATTTACGTTGGTATTTTTTACTTTTGGGAGCGGCTTCGATAACTCTCCTATGCTTAGATTTCTATTGGCAAAAGCTATGTCATCTTTTTTTACTATACCTATTGGAATCTGATTTTTTAATACTACTATGTATTTATAGAAGGGCTTTTCCTTAAAAAATCTATACACTAAATCTACTTTATCTTCGTAATCAAAGGCCGGGATATTTGAAGAAAATATATCTAAACTTACGTAGTTTTCAACTTTTGGCATACAACCCCCATTTGTGTATATATTTTAAGACATTATCTGGCACCATATGTTTTATGCTTTTACCCTCTTTTATGCGATTTCTTATTTCTGTAGAAGATATATCTATTGTTCTTGTATCGCAAAATATAGCATCGACGTCTTTGTTTAAAATGATGTTATTTTTACCCCTTCTTACCACTATAAACTTTACTATCTTTACTAGCTCTTCATATTTGTACCAATTGTGCAGTGTCAAATATGCATCATAGCCTATTATAAACGTAGGTGTTTGCTTGTATTTTTCTTTTAATATCAAAGCACTCTTGTAAGTATAAGAAACCTCTTCTTTTTTTAGTTCTAGGTCTTCTATAAAAGCCCAAGGCTCATCTTTTAAAGCTAACTTTAGCATCTTGAGGCGATCTTTAGGAGAAGCTACGGAAGGAGGTTTAAAAGGAGATATAAAAGCAGGCATAAAATAGATTTTATCTATGTCGCAAAGCTCCAAAACATCCCTTGCCACAAGAATGTGTCCTATATGCACCGGGTCAAAGCTACCACCAAAAAACGCTATACCCATATATTTTGGTTTCTAACAGATTCTAACTTCTCTGGTATTTCTACATCAAATCCATATAATCGCTTCATTTCTAAAGCATTTAAAAAAGCTCCAGCTCCAAAGGTGTTGTTAAAAAATATGTAAGTAGGTTTACTGTCTTCTATCTTTCTTATCTTTGTTTTTAGTTTTTTTAGCTCATCTATACTATATACATATTTGTAAGGGTTTTCTTCATCTTTTCCATGGATTCTTATATAGTTGAAATCTGCTGTGCTAACCCATGGTCCTACCCAAGCGTCTTCTTTCTTTGGAGCATCTACATTTACTATACTTACGTTGTTTTCTTTTAAAAGCTCAAAAACATCTTTTCTATTAAAAGATTTGCTTCTAAACTCTATGGCAATAGGCAAAGGTTTTAAATGTTTTATAAGGTTGTTGATATGCTCTATCGTCTCTTCTTTGTAGTGCATAGAAGGTGGAAACTGAATAAGTATAGCTATAAACTGATTTGATGATACGATGGGCTCTATGCTGTCTATAAATTTATCTAAGCTTTCTTTATCGTAATTTTTGAAGTGCGTGAAGCTTCTATGTAGTTTAATAGAATATCTCAAGGTTGGTGCTTTTTTAAGTATAGATTTTATATGATGTTTTTGGGGGTATCTGTAAAAGGTAAAATTTAGCTCTACGCTGTCAAAAAATTTTTTATAGTAAAGTATAAACTCTGAAGTTCTTATGCCGTTTGGGTAGAATCTGCCTATAGCATCTTTGTAATAATAACCACTTATCCCTATATGGATATTAGCGTTTTTCATAATAGTTTTCCGCAATACCAAAAAGCAATAAAATCAAAGGAAGATAAAGACTCCAAAAAAATGTAAACAAAGACCCAAAAAGCTGATAAACCATAGTAGAGACAAAACTTACAAACAAAAAATCCTCTGGTTTTATGGCTTTTAAACCAAAGCTAAACTTCAAAACTCTCCAATAAAACCAAACAAGCCCTATAAGACCGATAAGACCTTTTTCTATATACTCAGATATCGCTTCAAAAGATTCAAACTTTTCAAGTCCAAGGGAAGGGTCTAGCTTTAAACCGCTTCTTACACCATGCCCTATAAGAATCGCAGGGATATTTTTATCCTTTATATCGTTTTCTATAATTCTAAAAGCGTGTATCATTATTTTATATCTTAAGCTTGAAACAGTATTTAACTCTTTTTGAGTGATTTTTTCGTGTTTTATGATTTTAACAACTACATCAAATCTCGGGTCTTTTCTAAAAACATAAAACCCGCCCACAGACAATATAAGAATAGACACCGCTGCTATAGAAAGAATAATCTTTTTAGAATAACTTCCCAAAGAAGCGCTTATGAAAACGCTTAACCCCGCTAAAAATCCAAGTAAATCAGATCTTTTTGTGCTTAACACCACCATAAAAGCATACAAAAAAAATAGTCCTAAGAATAAAAATCTTTTTGAACCTTTTTTATATAGAAAAAGCCCCAAACTAGAGAAAGCTATCATAGAAAATATAAACCCAGAATCAAAAGCTCCTCCAAACAATATCATCTCATAACCTTTGGTTTTAAAATTATAAAAAGCTATCAAAGAAAGCGGTAATCCCAAAAACGATAGATATAAGTTTAGTTTCTTTGCAAAAGCTATGTAGTCTATATTTAGATAGTTTTTCTCTAAGTATAAAAGCATAAAAACAAGCTCTTCAATGGCGTGGTTTATTTTCGATATATTAAATAATATACTGGAAATAAGACCTGGAATTATGTATGTAAATATAGGTGCTGTCAAAATGCCCTTTAGATTTCTGTTTTTAATTTCATCGTATAAAAGTACCAAAAGATATATTACGACAAAAACTTCAAAAATTGTAATTGATAGAAAAAATGTAAAAGCCAAAGACCATAAAAGCCAGTATCTTACGTTAGACAATTGAATTTGCATATTCTTTTGATAGTTTGAAAAATTTTCTAGCCTTTTCCAAGACCTCTTCTTTGTTTTCTATGTGTGGGTCGTTTAGCAAAAATGACGTTACTTTGCCTCTTACATAAGCCCTATAACATTTGTAAAAATCTAGCAATATATTAAAATCTTCATCTTTTATGATATTTTTATAAGCTTCTTCATATAATCTTGAGAAATGCCTATATCCTTTAAAATCTAATTCCATAGATAGAAAACACATATCGTTTATTTCGTCCTGAATTCTAAATCTATCGTTAAATTCTATGGCGTCCATTATACATATATTTTCTCCCATAACTACGTGTTCTAACCTTATGTCTCCATGCCCATCCACTACATAACCTTCTTTTTGCCTTCTTACAAAGATGTCTTTGTGGTTTTTATAAAAATTGTTTACTTTATCCTTTATAAAGTTATAGTCTTCTTGCGATATCGTCTTTTCTATAAACTCTTTTGTTTGCTCAAAGTTCTCGTCCGTGTTAAATTTCATCTGCTCATATAAGTCAAAATCATAGACTTTATCGGTTTTTATATGAAAATTTGCTACCACTTTTGCTACATTTTCAAGATCCTCATCTTTTAGAACATTTAATCTATTTATCATAAAAAGCTCATCTTTTACTCTTTTCATTTTTAAAGCGTATTCTACTATATTTTTGTCTGAAAACTCATATCCATCGTCTGTTTTTGATACGGGAAGTACCTCTATGTAAATGTCAGCACAAAGTCTTTTGTTTATCTCAAGTTCTTTGTAAGTATAAAGCTTTCTTTTTTCTAGTGTTGAATAATCTAAAAAACCAAAATTTACAGGCTTTTTTATCTTATAAACAAATTTATCTGTAAGTATTACGAAAGAACTGTGTGTTTGGACAAGCTCACCTTTTAACTTATCTTTTAAATAAAAAACTACTTCAGACATTTATCTCTACCGTTGTCTCTTTGTTTTTCTTGTCAAGATTTTGAAGTAACGGGCTATATTCCATTATCCAAGAACTGTTGTAAACAGATATATCTTTTTTATAATCTGTTTTAACTATGCCTTCTTTACAAGAGAAAGAATTTCCAATACCTGCAAGCTTTGGAAGTTCAAGCAATATATCGTCGTTTATTTCAAAAGGCAATACTTTTGCAACTTTTTGTACTCCTCTTAAAGTATGAATTGTGCCATCTTTCTCCCCAGTCAATTTCATGGGTATGCATGCATCTGCCAATAGAGAAAATTCACTTTTGAAAGGCGTTATAAGAGTTAGCTTTACGTTTTTAAAAGCCTCAAAAACAAAATCTTTGCTGAAGTAGTCAAACAAGTCTTCTCCAAATGAAATAACCGATTTTATCTCACCTTTTTTTATCATATCTAATAGAAGACCTATATCTGTTACGGGTATTTCTTTTAAAGCTTCGTAAAGTCCAACAGCGTTTGTCTGAGGCGGTATAGGCATAACGGGGACATCTATATTAGAAAGCATTTCTCCAAGGTTTTTGGCATCTTCATATCTAAAGCTATAGGTGTCCACCAATATAGCGGTATCTTTGTCTACCACTTTCTTTACATCTTCTAAACCAATATAAGTGGGTTTAAATTTGTCATCTCTAGACTTTTTGTTTGATGTTTTGTAAACTTTACCGTTTATTCTATAGCTTATAACAGGTGCTACAGAGCTTATATCATCACCTACAAATATAAACTTATTTTTAGAAACTATATCATCAAGATGTGCTATTGGTTTTTTATAAGCTTTTAAAAAAGGCATTAGGTCAACGGTAATAACAGAGCTTACATAGGAGCTAGATTTCTTGGCTATGTCTAGGGCAATGGATATTTCTTCGTTTGTCATAAAAGGAGATATTATTATCGCTGTTGGTTTTTCTTTTAGATTTTTGTTTATTATTTCAATGGGTTCTGAGAATGGGAATTTGTGCTCATTTGAAATAGGATTTTTAATCCTGTTGTAATTTAGCATGTCGTATCCAAAAAATATTTTTGCACAGCTATCTAAATCTTTGCCAGGCTTTGTTCTATATACTTGAGCTTTTGACTTCCAATCTCCTACACCAAATTCAAGCTCTACAGTACATCCCGTTGGACAATTTAAACAAACGGTTTCTTGATTCTGCAAAAGCCAGCTTCTAGACCAAAACTTAAAAGGCTTTGATATTATGGCACCTACTGGACATACGTCTACACACATGCCACACATATCGCAAGAAGATGTATCAATGGGTCTTACAGTGGGCACTATGTTAGAATCAAATCCTCTTTCTTCTACATACAAAGCTTTTGCTTTGTTTATATAATCACACACTCTTGTGCATCTGTAGCAAACCACGCATCTATTCGAATAATACTCTAGATAATCACTCTGCCAATCATGTTCTTCTCTGTGCTTTTCTAAAGCAGATACTGGTACTATTTGAGTCTGAGGACCGTAGATAGCCCCGTAGTTTTGCAAGTCGCATTCACCGGCTTTATCACATATTGGACAATCGAGTGGATGTCTTGTCATATAAGCTTGCAATAAATACGCTTGATTTTCTTTAACAGCTTTTGCTTGAGTGCTTACCCTTAAACCTTCTTGGATTTGAAGCGTACAAGATGGTATTACCCTGTTTTGATTTTCTACAAGCACTATGCAAAGCCTACAAGACCCAAGAGGAGGTAATCTATCAAGATAACAAAAATAAGGGATTTCTATGCCATTTGATAACATGAATTTAAGTAGGTTTTCTCCTTTTGGAGCCTTATATTCTTTTCCGTCTATAAATATGCTAACAGTTTCCATAAGTGCCTCCTATTTTACTAAGTATATCTAAAGTAGTTTGTTTAGGATTTTCGCTTTTAAATATAGCTCTTCCCATAACTATTAAATCTGCTACTTGTAAGACTTCTTCTATTGTGGCTACTCTTTTTTGGTCGTCTTTTTCATCTTTGTTAAGCCTTATACCCGGTATTACAGTCTTTAGGTTAGGGAACTTGTTTTTTATGTTAAAAGCTTCAAAACTAGAACAAACTACCCCACTTAAGTTGCATTTGTGAGCTACGCTAGCAAGATGAAGCACCATATCTTCCAAAGAATAGCTTGAATGTAAAAACTCCATGTAGCTTTCGTCGTGAGAGGTCAGTATTGTAACTCCTATTATATTTGTTTTCCCTTTTATATCTTTTAGCGGGCTCAACATATTCTCTCCGCCTAACAGATGTACAGTAAGATAATCTATATCATGTTTTGCACACACTTCTACGGTTTTTAAAACAGTGTTTGGTATGTCATGGAATTTTAAATCTAAAAATACCTCAAAACCATCTTGTTTTAGGGCTTTTAACAGAGGAAAACCCTCTTCTAAAAATACAATGGGACCAATCTTAACAACGACAGGAAAACCTTTTAATTCTTTTAATATATTTAAAGATTGTTTGTCGTCTATCGCTAGCGTTAGCTTAGGCATTTTTCACAAGTTCTTTCAAAGAAGATGATAGCTCTTTAATATAAGCCTCAAAATACGGCAAAAGCTCTTTAAGAGTCTCGTAAAATTCCCCGTGGTTAACATCCCAAGTGGTTATAAGCTTGTTTTTTAGTCTCATCATATCGTAAGCCACGTTTGGGTTTTCTATTAGATTGGCTTGAGCCATCACTACCAAGCAATCGTCTGATGGATTTTTAAATTTGAACTTAGGGGCTAAATGCCTACATATATCAAATAGAGCATCGTACGCCACTTGATAAAAATATTTCGCTCTATCAAAATACATAGGTTTTGATAAAAATTCTTCTTTGTCTTTAGATAACACAAATTTTAGCTTTTCAACGGCATCTTTTATGTGTTTTGCTTTTTCATTTAGAAAATCGTAATCTATTAGTAGATAATTTTTTGTGGTAGTTTTTATATAGTTTATTATGTGTTCTGCGTAGTCTCTGAAAAGTTTTACATGAGAATTTAGAAAATCGTATAGATAGTTTGGGTCTATATCTTTTTTTAAATCTCTGTAATTTACGTAAAACTCCGATAAATCCTTCATATCTTTTGCAAAAGGAAATCCAAGAGCTTCTGATAGTTCGTAAAGACAGTGCTTTGTGGTTTTTATATTTAACACTTGAGATATATGTCTACAAGGCCTCATAGCTGATTCAAAGGCTATATTGAAATCTGTTCTTACTTTATCTATAATAAGTTTATTTGCTACAAAAGCTTCTTTTGGAAGTTTAAGATTTTTAAGGATATCTTTATAAACTTTTTCTAGATTTATGAAGCTTTGTACTATCAATGATATATTAAAGCCTTTGCTTTTCATCCTATGTATTATAAACTAATTTTATGTTTTTTGTATGCTATTTATTAGCCTAAAATACCCATGTGTATTAGTATTGCGCTTATAGAAGCTGGTGTTATACCATCTATATTCTTCGCTTGGGCTATGGTGGCTGGTTTTAGCTTTTTTAACTTCTCTATAGCTTCTTTTGTAAGGCCTTTTACATTTTCATAATCCATATCTGGCGGTAATTTTACATGTTCAAACATTCTTAGTTTTTCGTTTAATTTTTTCTCTTTCTCTATATAGTATTCATATTTTAATATTATTTCCGTTTCATCTTTTATATAAGGGTTTTGAGGGGTATCAAAGCCAAATTCTTTTATTTTTTCTATACCCTCTATCGCTATTATTTGGGCCAATGTGTAAGGCTTTGGATTTTCTCCCAGATTTACAATAGTTTTTTGGCTTTTATAATAATCTACATAATATTTTACGCCATTTAAAAGCTCTTTTGCTAAGCTGTAATCTTCTTTGTTTAAAAGCCCAAGATTATGAGAAAGTTCAAGAAGTCTTTCAGGTGCGTTGTCTTGTCTTACTGATAATCTATACTCTGACCTTGAAGTAAACAACCTGTAAGGTTCTACTATCTCTTTTGTGGTGAGGTCTTCTGCCATCAGCCCTATGTAGCTTAAGGACCTTGGTAATATTATGGGTTCTTTACCAATTGCTCTAAGGCCTGCGTTTATCCCAGCTAATATCCCCTGACCTGCTGCTTCTTCATAACCTGTAGTGCCGTTGAAGTTACCAGCATGAAACAACCCTTTTATCTTTTTGGTTTCAAGCGTTGGGTATAGCTCTAGTGGGTCTACTATATCGTACTCAATAGCGTAAGCCGGTCTTATAAGCACTACATTTTCAAGTCCTTTTATAGTTCTATACATTTCTTGCTGTATGTCTTCTGGTAGGGATGTAGAAAGACCGTTTGGGTATACCTCTATCGTGTCTTCTCCCTCGGGTTCTAAAAATATTTGATGTTGGGCTTTTGATTCAAATTTCACAACTTTGTCCTCTATAGACGGACAGTATCTTGGACCAACGCCTTTTATAAGCCCGCCATAAAGGGCTGTCCTATGCAAGTTTTTTCTTATTATTTCGTGGGTTTTTGGATTTGTATATGTGATATAGCAATCTATTTGTTTTTTACCAGGATTAAACCAATAGCTTCCTCTTGGTTCTGAAAACAATGAAAATTTTGGCGCTGGTTCATCTCCCGGTGCTTTTTCAAGCTCGTCAAAGTTTATAGTCCTTTTATCAAGCCTTGCCGGTGTTCCAGTTTTAAATCTTTTCATCGCAAAACCGTATCTTTTGTAAAATTCGTCTAGGTTTGTAGAGGCTGGTTCCCAGGCTCTACCACCAGAAAATACTTTATCTCCTATAAAAATCTTTCCATTTAAAAATGTACCAGTGGTAACTACAGCAGCTTTGCATTCGTATTTTATACCAAGTTTTGTTTTTACACCTACTACCTCATCGTTTCTTACCAATACATCTATCACTTCATCCTGTATAAGATATATGTTTGGTATACCCATTAAAGTTTTTTTCATGTATTCTTTGTACTTTAGTTTATCTGCTTGAGCTCTTGGTGCCCATACGGCCTCTCCCTTTCTTCTGTTTAGCATTTTAAACTGAATGCCTGTAACATCTATGGCTTTTGCCATTTCTCCGCCAAGTATGTCTATTTCTCTTACTACAATACTTTTTGCTATACCACCAATGGCAGGGTTGCAAGACATTTGTCCTATGTTGTCTATGTTTATGGTGAAAAGCCCAACACTGTTGCAAAGCTTAGAAGCAGCGATTGCAGCTTCTATACCCGCATGACCTGCCCCTACTATCACTACATCAAATTTCATATATTTTAAGATAAGCAGTTGTTGGCTTTTATGTATGAGTTTATATCTTCTTTTTTATAGCTTTTGGTAGTAATAAAGTTTACAACACAAACCATGGTCTTTGGTTTTACATAGCCTGGCACGTTTAGAATGACTTTACCTTCTTTGTTTAAGAAAAATATGTTGGGATAGGCGTTTACTCCAAGGTCTGCTGCTAAATCTTGTCCAGTTCCTATGAGTTTATGATTGTTTATAACTATTTTGTAGAGTTTTGACGTATCATCCGCTAATACTGGGGCTACTTCAACATTCTTAAGAGCTTCAATGAGATCTTTATTTGTGGTTATATCGTGTTGTAGCTTATGGCAGTAAGGACAGTCGCTACTTTCTATTATAAGCATTTCATAATCTTTTGTAGGCTCTAAATTTACTATAGGTATATTTTTAGAAGAACTTTCTTTCAAATAATCGTTTACACCGCTTTTCTTAGAACAAGAAGTTGTTAAAAGCCCAATACCAAATATAAAGCCAAAAATCAAAATGAGCTTTTTCATAAACTACTCAAAGCCTCGTAAATTCTTTTTACACCTTCTGTTAAAGTGTCTTCTGATACACAGTAAGAAAGCCTTGCCCAAAACTCTTTACCAAAAGAAGAGCCTGGTACCAAAGCAACCCTTCCTTTTTCTAGTATAAAAGAGCTCATCTGTATATCGTCTTTAAAATGGTTTTTATACTTTGTTAAATCTATAAACATGTAAAAAGCGCCTTTTGGTTTTGAATAAGGTATTTGATATTTATTGAGTATATCTATAAGATGTTTTCTCCTTTTTGCAAAAGTATTTTTCATATTTTCTATAAAATCCTTTGATTTTTCGTTTTGCAAAGCCTCTAAAGCCCCCCACTGAGCAAAGCTTGTGACGTTTGATACACTTTGGCTATTCAAGTCTGCTATTATTTTTGCATACTCTATAGGGCATGCCACATAGCCTACTCTCCATCCTGTCATAGAAAATGTCTTGGAAAATGCGTTTACAGTAAAAGTAATCTTTCTTGCATCTTTACTAAAAGATGCTGGGCTTACCATAAAAGCATCGTCGTAGACAAAGTGTTCATAACACTCATCTGATATTATAAATATATTCTTTTCTATACAAAATTCAACAATTTTCTCAAGGTCTTCTTTTGATATGACAGCACCAGTTGGGTTTGAAGGAGAGTTTATGATAATAGCCTTTGTTTTAGGGCTTACGTATTTTTTTAGTATGTCTAAGGTAAGCTCGAAGTTGTTTTCTTCTTTTAACTCTGCAAATACAGGGACTCCGCCAAAAAGCCTTATTTGTTCGGGGTAGCTTACCCAATAAGGAGATGGGACAATTACTTCATCACCTTCGTTTAAAATAGACATAAATATAAGGAAAAGAATCATCTTGGCACCAGTGGATACTACTATCTCAGAAGGGCTATAATCTATGTTGTTTTCTTTATTAAGCTTGTTGGCTATAGCCTCTCTTAAAGCTGGGATACCAGAAGAAGGCGTATATTTGGTTTTACCATCTTCCAAAGCTTTTATACAAGCTTCTTTTACAAATATCGGCGTATCTATATCTGGTTCTCCGGCGCCGAAGCTTATTATATCTATACCTTTTGCTTTAAGCTCGTTGGCTTTTGCACTGACTGCCAAAGTTGGAGAAGGTTTAATTGTTTTAACTCTATCAGCAAGCATACAAATATTATAAATCAAAAAGCCTTTGGTATTTGACCTTTTATAAAAATTTCATTTTCTGATGTATAACAATCAAAACAAAGTATATCTATGCCCATATCTTTTGCCTCTTTTAGAGCTTTTGAGAAAGCTTTGTCCGTTTCTTCGTTTGGTTTAAAAACCTTTGCATCTGGTCTTTGTACCACAAACACTATCATAGGTTTATACTCTTTTGTTTTATAAATATTTTTTAAAAGCTCTACATGTTTAGTCCCTCTTTCCGAAGGGGCGTCTGGAAACATAGCTATACCTTCTTTTACCAAGTTTACAGATTTTGTTTCTATAACAATATGGTTATTTATTAGTATGTCAAATTTATGAGAGTCTCCATATTTTGGTTCTAGTTTTAGGCTTTTAATGTCAAACAACCCTTCTTTTTTAGCAAAATCCAAAAACAACTTAGGAGCTAAAAGAGAATCTATATAAACCCAGTACCCGTTTTTGTTTACGGCTTTTAGATGCCATTGGTATTTACCACCTTCTTTTTTCTCAAGAAGACCTTTTGCCCCTGTTTGTAGAAGCTCTGGCAATCTTCCAGTGTTTCTTATATGTACAAGGGTTTCTTTGTTATCTATTAGGACTTTTGCTACAAATCTATTTAATCTTTCTAAGACTATGCACTCTTTTAACTCAAACCGCATTTACAAGTTCAAAGCTCTGGTCTGTCTGATAGTTTTCTTTTTGCTCCTTTTCGTCTTTCTTTTGGTCTTTGTTTTCCGAAAATCCCATCTGAGATTCTATGGTAGCTCCGTTGATTGTGATGTTTTCTATGCTAAAGCCTAAGCTTTGTAGATTTTTCACTAGATCCTTTATTTGATAATCTTTATAGACTAGTTCCGTATCTGTATTTATCGCTATGGACAGATTGTTGGCATTAAACTTTATTTGAAGCGTAGTCCCGTCGTCTAAATTTATAGATACGTTTTTCATCAAAACAGGGTTTTTTGCCTCTTTTAATACAGTTTTTTCTATCTCTTTAAACACTTTGTCCGTATTGATGGTATTGGTGGTATTTGGCTGTGTATTTTGCATGTTTTGCTGATAGTTCATATTAAACCCTTGATTGTTATCCTTGTTATCTTTTTGTTTATCGCTTGTATTTGTGTTAAAAGCTTGTAAACTAGCGACATCTTTTATCATATCTTTTATAGGGTTTGCAAAGTCGTGTATGTTGTTCAAGCTTGTCTTTGGCATAATATCTTTATTTTCTAGGTTTACGGCATTTATGTTTTTTTCAATGTATTGTTTTATGTCTTGCTCTTGATTTTTTATATGATTTTCTTGATACTGTGTTGTATCTAAATTTGTGTCTTTGATGATATTTTTTGTCATAGTGCTTACATCTTCTTTTATATTATCGGTGTATTTAGTTGAGTTTTCCCTTGGTTTATCTTGTAGTGTTGGGGTTTCTAATATATTGTTTGAGTTATCAGATTGAAGTGGATTTTTTGAGATTGGGGCGTTTTCTGTTATGTTAGTTTGTTGAGCCAACTCTTCTTTTTGATTTTCATTATTTTTAGCATCGTTAACACGATACTGCAAAGAAGCATCACCAGGATTTTGCGATACTTTTTGATTTTCATTATTTTTAGTATTATTAACAGTTATATTTTGCGAGCTTTTATCGGTAGAAACAGTCTCATCATCAATGATTTTATTTTGTATGTTGTTGTCTTTTGTTTCAAAAGACTTAATATCTTGGTTTATTTTGTTTGATTTTAAGGTGTTTTGAGGAGCCTCTATTGTTGAATTATTTTTTTGTATGTATTCTCTGTTGTTGTTTATATCTTTTGTATATTCTGTGTCGTCAAGGTTTAAATTTTTTGTAGCTATTGAGCCTTGATTTTTATCTGAGTTAGTTTTTGATGTATCGCCTTTTGTGATATCTGATATTGTATTGTATTCATCTTCTTTGTTGTATATGCTAATGTATCTTGTGTTTGTTGTGATATCTTTAGAATTTTTGTCTTTTATATCTTTTTGTTGTTGATTTTGACCTGGAAATTCTATGTTTAACTCAATATCTTTTGATAAGTAGGTTATTTTATGGCTAGTTTCGTTATCTTTATTTGAAGTTTCGATATGTATTTGTTGTCCTTTGGTAAGTGCATAATATTCAGATATCTTATCTGAAGTAGTTTGATGAATATCTGTATTGATAGGTTCAGGATCTTTATAAGATTTATAAGATGTGGTTTCATCGTCTAAGTTTACACTTTTTAAGTTTGCTTGTGTTGATGCTTGAGCCGAAGCGTCTTTTAGGAACGTTTTTTGTGTTTCTTTGGGTATATAGGTTCCTTTGTTGGTATCTTTATTGTCTTTTAAATTTATTAAAGTGGTAGCTTGTTTGGTATTATCGTTGATTGCTTTAGTGGATGGGTCTATGTTTTGTTTGGAATCTTCGCTTAGGGGAATTTTAACTTCTTCTTCGTCTTTTGGAATGTCTATATTCATCGATATTTTTGGTTGAGACAGATCTTTCAATGTATCGTTTGGTAGTTTTTGGGCTTTTAAAGAAAAAAGTGGCTTAGAAGTATTGCTTGTTTGCGATATTATCTCGAAGGAAAAAGAAGCTATATGCGCTGAAATCTCTTTTTTAGAAAAAATATACTGGTCTAAGTTTGATAATATGTTGTCTAAAAACTTTGAATCTTTGCCTATTGATATTTCTTCTTGTATTGATATAGAAATGATAATGCTTTCGTTTGGTTTTGGAGTTTTTATATCTTGTATAATGCTTTCTATACTTTTGCCGTCAAAGTTTGGATTTATGTCTTTTGACAAGTTTTCTATATCTTTCAATATATTTATGATGGATGTCTTAGATTTGTTGTTTAATGTCGTCAAATCTACCTTTTCGTCTAGTTTTGGGCTTTTGTTGTTAGAAAATGTATATGATATGTTTTGAAAAAAGCCCAAGATATCTTGAAATATTTTATCTATATCTGTTAGGATTTTGTCTTTAGTTTGTTTTTGCGGTTGTATGAGGGAGTATAGGATATCTTTAAAGTCTGTGGTTGATGTATTGGTGTCCGTGGTTTTTGGATCTATCAAGCTATCTACCGGATTTATAAGCCCACCCAAAAAATTGCCAATACTTAACATATGCTAAATATAAAAATATTTTTAAAATATCTTATGATATAGATAATATATTCAATTTACGCTTGAATAGGCTTAATTTTCATTGATTTTAATACATTCTTTGCAAATACCATAGATAAACACTTCAAATGTGGTACTATAAGCCATGTGTTCATTTTTTATATTACTTAAATCTATATCAATAGGCTCCAAATCGTAAATATTTCCACAGTGCTCACATATGAAATGAGAGTGCGGTTCTATGTTTGGGTCAAAATATGTCTTGTCTTCTAAATAAATAGTTTTTGCAAGACCTATATCTACAAGTGTATTTAATGTATTGTAAACTGTAGATAAAGATATATAAGGAAATCTTTCTTTTACCATACCATAAAGGGATTCAGCACTGGGATGATCCTTAGATCCTAAAAATAGATCAAGTACATATTCCCTTTGGGGCGTAATTTTGTATCCTAACTCTCTAAGTTTACCAATCGCAAACGCTTTTTTCATAAGAAAAAATATAAATTTAAATTTATTATTAAAAATGATTTAAAACATTATATATTAAAAAGTTTTATTAAAAACAAAATATTGATGTATAATATTGAAATGTTTAATCAGAGTCTCCGTAGCTCAGTAGGATAGAGCGCGAGATTCCTAATCTCGAGGCCGGCGGTTCGACTCCGCCCGGAGACGTTTTGAATATTTTACGAAATCATAGCTTTTACATAAAGCCTTTATCTTAAATTTATACTTGTATTTTAAAATTTATAAAATGAGAAGAGTACTTTTTGTAGTTTTGCTTTTGGCTGTTGGCATATCAAGGGCATCGATTTTAGACATAAGAAAAGGTTATTATCCAAATAAAATAAGATACGTATTTGATGTAAGAAATGTAAATAGGTTTAATGTTAAAAATCTTGGAAAACTTCTTATAATTAAAATCTCAAAACTAAAAGTTTTTTATAAGCTACCATTTATACCTTCTAAAGTATATTATTTTAAACTATATAATCCAGAAAGGCTTGTAATAGATATATATAAACCACAAATTAAACAGCATTTTAAAACGCATGTCAAAAACCAAGTAAAAGTTTCCTATATTCCTGCATTTTTGTACAATAGACCATCCGGTAAAAAGGTAGTAGTAATAGACCCAGGGCACGGTGGAAAGGATCCTGGTGGTATAGGGCTTTACGGTGTGGAAGAAAAAAATGTAGTTTTGGCTATAGGTAAAAAACTTGATTACTTTTTGAGACATGACCCTAGATTCAAAGTGATTATGACAAGGGATAAAGATGTCTTTGTACCTCTTCAAGAAAGAGCGATGATAGCCATAAAAAATAGGGCAGATTTGTTTATAAGCATACACTGTAATATAGCTCCAGACCATATAGAATGGCCACATGGAACAAATATATACTATTTATCTTCGGCTGGTATAAATAGAAAATACAACGAGCTTGTTAAAAACGTAAGTTTTGATAGAGCTGTATTTGGAAATGCATTGGATGTAAATAGCGTATCTGCTAGAAAGATACTGGCTAAGATGGCTCTAAACATAACAAAGAATCAAAGTTATATATTTGCAAAAGATTTGGCATTTTTCTTGAATAAGGAGCTGGATAGACATGTAACACTTCACAATATTCATAGAAGAAATTTTGTGGTGTTAAGAACGCCTGGGATACCATCTGTGCTTGTGGAAACTGGATTTTTAACAAATAAAGAAGATGTAAGGAAACTGACAAACTCACGTTATCAATGGAAATTTGCAAAAGCAATGTACGATGCGATAGTATATTACTTTTTTGGAAATAGCTACCGTTACAATATCAATAAAAGCTTAGAATCACCATTATGAAGAGTATAGATAATAGTGTAAAGTTAAAAAAATTTAAAATAAGATTGGCATTTATAGTAGTGTTGATAGTATTATTTTTGGCTGTTTTTTGGCTTTTAAAACCGAGCGATAAACCTAAAATTGTTCTAACAATAAAAAATATAAACATACCTGGTAAATTAAATTTAGAAATCCCTAAAAATGATAAAATATACGCTATAGGCACAGTTAGCGACGGAATATTAATCAAGCGTAACGCTAGTAAAGAATGGCCTTTGGCTAGTTTAACAAAAATAATGACTGCTTATATCGTATTAAAATCTCATCCGTTAAAAGAAGGAGAAAATGGTCCAAAAGTACGAATTACACGTGAGGATGTAGCAGAGTACAAAAGATTTAAAAGGGAAGGACAGTCTGTAGCTAAGGTATTTAATGGTGAAAGTTTAAGCGAGAGAAAGCTTGTGGAAGGAATGCTGATTCCTTCTGCAAATAATTTTGCCTATATAATAGCTAGATGGGATAGCGGCAGTACAAAAACTTTTGTGAAGGAAATGAATAAAACAGCTTATTCTCTAAATCTGAAAAGCACTCATTACGTGGGTCCGGCAGGAGCAAAACCTGGAAATATAAGCAATGCTTTAGATCAATTTACGTTGGCCAAGAAGGTGATGAAAATAAAAACCTTCAGGCATATTGTAGCTATGCCTCAAACATTTATTCCAAAAGAGGGAATTGTTTACAATGTAAATTATGATTTAGGTGCAGATGGAATACAGGGTATAAAAACTGGTACATCTTCTAGGGCTTTAGGTAATTTCATATTTTACGCAGTAAAACATAATATCCATATACTTGGAGTTTTGCTTGGAGTTAATGGCAGAAGTCCTCTTATGAATGCGTTAAAGGACGCTAAATACATAGTGAAGCAACTTTTTAGTGAATTTTTTAAAGAGGATGTTGTTAAAAAGGGTGAAGAAATAGGTTTTCTAAGGATAGATAACAAGCAAGCAAAATTGATTGCTGCGAAAACTTTGATCATAACAGGATATCCTGGACTTAAAATTAGGTTTTCGATATCTGTTGATAAACATATTAAACTTCCCATAAAAGCTTATAAAAAAATCGGATATTTAGAAGTAGTTTTAAATAACAATATTAAAAAACAAGTTCCAATAGAAGTATTGAATAATATAAGCTCGCCTTCTATAGTTGATAAAATACGAAGTATTTATAAGTTAATAAATATCTAATCATATTTGCATAGGAAAATTGATTATGTAATTATTGACTTACACTATTATAATGATATTAAGTCATTGAAATGAAATAATAGTGATATTACAATAAACTCTCAGATAGGTTTTATCCTAAAGGAGGATAGGAATGGACAAAGAGCGATCTAAGAATCGTGAAAGTCCTGACAAAAAGTCAGGCAAATGGTTTGGGTTAGCGGCGGCAGCTGCTATATCTTTAGGCTTCGCAGCTTTTGTAATGTATATTAATCCTAAGTCATCTCAAGCTAGGGTAGAAAGCTATCCAGTTAATAGTAGGGCTGAGATGATAAGGATAGGAAAGCAAATTTATGACCAAAGATGTAGTGGCTGTCACGGGCTTAACGGTAAGGGTGATGGTCCAGCTGCTCAATTCTTTCGTGTAAAGCCAAGGGACTTCACTACTTGTCTTTACAAATTCAAGAGTACTCCAGGTACGTCGCTTCCTACTGATGCAGATCTTCTAAGAGTTCTTAAAAACGGTGTTCCTTCTACGGCAATGCCAGCATTTCCACATTATAGCGATCAAGAGCTAATGGACGTAATAGAGTATATCAAGACATTTTGTCCCGATTGGAGTAAACTAAAAGCAGAGTCTCAACCTCCTCCAGAAAATTGGGAAGCGCTGAAACCTCCTCCGTTTTTGGGCACCCCAGACTCTATAGCAAAAGGCAAGGTGTTGTTTGAGCAAAACTGTGCAGCATGTCATGGTATCAATGGTCAAGGCGATGGTCCAGCTGCTCTTTCTATACATGATCCTTCTGCGGAATGTCAAAAATGGGATGGTAACAAGTGTGTAGAAAGACCGCTTGAAAGACCAGCAAACCTAACTCTTGGTATATTGCCTGGTGTATATGATGTGAATGAGATATATAAAACTATAACTATGGGTGTGTTGGCTGGTACTACAGGTGGTATGCCATCATTTTCGTCGTTGTCTAGCAACGATAGATGGAATCTTGTTTCTTATGTGCTATTTTTAATGGGTAAAACCCAAAAGTAAGGAGGATAAAGATGAAGCAGCAACAGGAGCTTGTTTATACAGATTTGGTGAAGGCTCATATGCTTATGGGTCTTATAGATTTGTTGCTTGTGATGATATTTGGTCTCACATATTCTTTGACATTTCTAAATATTCACATAGTAGACCCTTATATGTCACCTGTGAGATTAAGATTTAACCATACAAACGTTGCAGCGTACGGATTTTTAGCTAACTGCATAACAGGTGCTCTATATTGGGCAGTACCACGTATGACGGGACATCCGGTATGGAATAGAGCTTATGGATGGTTGTTATGGGCTGCTCTTCAAGTAGCGGGTATAGGCACTGTAATATCGTTGTTATTCTTTGGTGGTACAATGCTTGGCGGGCCCGAGCTAAGTAGGTGGATAGGACCTCAATCTGTTGAATGGTCTGAAACTCCGTTTATAATGGATGTACCAATAACATTGTGGTTGTTTGTTGTGATACCGCAATTTTTGGTTCCAATAATAAAAGCCTCAAAAGAAAAACCTTTGTATACTGGCTTATGGTATATAACAGCTGGTCTTGTATGGACTCCAATGGTGTATGTGCTAGGTAATTATCCAAGCGTATTTTTCTATCCTGGCGCAGCGGGTGCGGCTCTTAATGGTACTTTTATACATGACCTCGTTGGTTTATATGTGACTCCGATGGGATGGGGTTTGATGTACTATTTTGTACCTAGGGTTCTTCAAAAACCAATATGGTCTCATGGTCTAGGACTTTTAGGTTTTTGGGGATTGGCTTTCTTCTATCCTGCTCAAGGTGTTCACCACTATTTATGGTCTCCGATACCGATGTTCGCTCAATATGCTGCTGTATTTGCCACAATAGCTATAGAAATAGTTGTGACTACGGTGCTTGTTAACTTCATGATGACCTTAAGAGGTTCTTATGGTGCTATGAAAGAAGACATGGCTCTAAGATGGTTTTATGTAGGTATGATAAACTATTGGATAACTTGTTTCCAATGTTCTATACAGGTGTTATTAACTACTCAAAAGGTTATACACTTTACAGACTGGGTAACAGGTCACGCACACCTTATAATGTTTGGTACGTTTGGTTTCTGGCTTTTAGGAATGTACGAACACATAGTACCAAGAATGTACGGTTTAAAATATACATATTCAAGACCTCTATCAGAAATGGCTTTCTGGTTTATGTTGATAGGGACTGAGGTAATGTTTGTAGATTTAGGTGTGGCAGGTATAGCGGAAGGTTTTGCTTGGATCGCTCAAGTACCATTTATAGATTCTGTTAATCTTGGTAAACCATTCTGGTGGGTACGTACAGCTTCTGGAATATTCATATTTACAGGTTATATAGCATACTTCTACAACATACTAAAGACAATGGCTGTAGGAAGGGCCTATCAAGCCTCTACAAAAGTGGCTACAGCTTAAGGAGGAATAGACTATGGCATCAGGCGGAAGAGCGATACACGAAAGATGGGCTTTTATATTCTTTTTAGCTGGTATAGGGTTTTTTGTAACTGGTACCTTTATTCAAGGCGTTTTACCTATAATTGTCCTTGGTGGTACCAGTAAAATGAAAACCAAAGATCAGGTTGTAGCTGAAGGCTTTTACAAAAGACAATTTCCAGAAGTTATTCAGCTTTTAGCTATGTATCCTAACTTATGGAAAAAGTATTACAACGTTCCAGACCAATATTTCTATACGGCTCCTCCAGCAGTGCAAAAACAGATCATAAAAGGAGTAGCACAAGCGATAAGTGACGGAAGATGGATATATATGGCAGAAGGATGTTGGCAGTGCCATTCTCAATTTGTAAGACCGGTATCTAACGAGCCAGCTTACTACGGACATGTATCTGTACCAAGCGAATACGACAATACGTTGTTCTTGCCTCACCTCTTTGGTACAGAAAGAAAAGGTCCAGACCTCATAAGAGAAGCTGGTAAGAAGGGTGTAGAATGGCATTTGGCACACTTTGTAAATCCACAATATACAGTCCCCGGTTCTATAATGCCAAGATTTGCTAAGTTTGTAGACTTAAAAGATGGCAAACCAGTTTTGACACCAGCAAATCCAAATGACGCTTATGCGTCTTTAAACCCAGAACCAACTAAGTATGGTTTGGCTGTGATTACTTATCTTGAATGGTTGGGTAGCTGGTATAGGCCAAGGTTCTTTGATGAGTGGCGTAAAGAAGTACAAGAAGAGCAACAAAATCCACAAGCTATGCAAGCTGCTATGACATCCACAACTCCAAGTTCAAATTCTTCCAACTCAAACGCTAACTCTTCCAATTCTTCTAATACAAGCTCTTCTAATAGCTCCAATACAAAATCTTCTACACCAGCATCTTCAGGAGCTTCAAAATGAGCAAGGGTAGAAAGATATTTTTAATTACGATGGTTATTGCTGTAGTGCTTATGGCTGGCATTCCATTTTCCTATAGGCTCATAAGCTGGGCCATAGTAGGAACTTCTGCCAGCGACGATGCCCACTCTGTGTTTATAGTTATAACTACTACATATTTGTTTGGTATGTTAACTTTTGCTTCTTTCTTTATGTGGGCTTTTTTAAGAGGCGAGTTTAACAATATAGAAGCCTCTAAATTTGACATGATAGACATGGACAAAAGATACGATAGGATTGAGCATACGGAGGTGTAATTATGGCTGATGCTAAAAAAAGATATTTGACACCTGCTGAGCCAGATTATAAGGTAGGTGGATATCAGGGAAACAAGATACCTTTGATGGTTATTATTATGTGGCTTATGTTTATAGTGTTGGCAGTGACATACACTATTGTGGACGTGATACCGGACTTATCAGATTGGTTTAAGGGCTGGCCTGTGGATAAAGCCCAGTGGTATCATTTCTACAAATACTACGGAAACCAAAATCCATAATTTAATATTTATTTGCAATGGGGGTCCTCCCCATTGTTTTTATATAAATACATCAATAAATAAATTGTGCAAACGCTGTGAAATATTTTATAATAGTTATATGTCTATAATTAGTTTGTTATGAAGATAGAAGCTCTAAAACATATAAAGTCCTATCTAGATAGCATAGAGAAGAAATATAATTTTGTATTTACATGGATAGGTTTAAAGAAAAGTGATTATACGGTATTTCCCCTTGTGATATCAAAAGAAAACGAAGATTATTTGAAACATGTAAAATTAAGGTGGGATGATTCACCGTATGGTAATGCGCCGGTTGGTATGTCAATCAAAACTGGACAACCTCAATATTCAAATGATATGTTAAAAGACAAGAGGTTTGAGCCCGTTTACGAGCTTTTAAAAAAGAAAAATTTTTTATCTATGATTTCTATACCTTTGATTAAAGAAAATAATCAAGTATTTGGGGTTTTCGTAGGCTATTCTGATAAGATTAATTTTTTTAACGATGAAATTGTGCATAGTATATCAAGGGATGTTGAAAATATAAATCAAGAGCTTCTTAAAATCTATAAAGATGAGATTCAAATAGAGGAAAAAATAAACGAATATCTTAGCATGTTGTACGATATAATAACATATATCAACAAAGGTACAGCATCAAACATAGATCCAAAGTATTTAACCGTAGATGTTTTAAATGATTTGGATAAGCTTTTAAATGCCGATGGGTCTGAATTTATCATATATAACAAAACAGATAATAAACTTGAAATGCTTGTAGTCTCTGATCTGTTTTTAGAAAATTTTGGCAAGCCATCTTTTGATTTTGAGATGTTTGGGGGTTTATCACCGTTTGTAAAGTATTACATGGAAAAAGAGCATGCCACAAACATAGATTATGAGCACGATCCTTATGCTTCAAAATTTTATGTAGAAAGAGGATTAAAGTTTGTAAACTCTACCTCTATAAATACTTATATATATAACAAAGATACAGCTTGCATGCTTATTTTAGCTAGGAAAAGTGAAGCTCTTATATCAGAAACAGAGTTAAACATATTAAAATTTATAAATCAAGCTTTGTTCAGCGTTTTTGTAACAACAAAATACCTAAAAGATATAGACTCTTTGCACATACATCTTGAAGAAGTAGCCACAAGGGATCCGCTGACAGGATTTTATAATAAAGAAATGCTTGATTTGTTTTTGGAACAAGAAGTAAAAAAGTCAATCTCAAGAAAAATGCCAAATTCTTTTAGCTATATATTGATAGATATAGACAATTTTAAATATATAAATGATGCTTATGGTTATCAAATAGGTGATATGGTTATAAAAGAGTTGGCAAATATAATAAAATCTATTACGAGAGACCAAGATATACTGGCTAGGATAGGTGGCGACGAGTTTGGGATAATAGCCCAAGATACAAAAGTACACTCAGCAAAAGTTATTATGGAAAGGCTCAATGAAAAGTTAAATTCTCAACCTATAACAATAAACAATCAAAAGATATATATAAGTATTTCTGTTGGTATATCAACGTGTTTTGAAGAAAAAGACGATTTTTCCTGTTCTAAAGAAGAGGTAAAACTACTGGCGGAGGAAGCCCTAAGAGAAGCAAAAAGGACTGGCAAATCAAACGTAGTTATAGCTTCTTACAAAGAAAAAACCAAGCAATACATATCAAAATACGAGCTTATAAATAAAGCTATAAACGATAACTTGATAGAACCAGCTTTTCAACCAATCTTTGATTTGCAAACAGGTAATATATTTGGTTTTGAAGCTCTTTGTAGAATAAGGTTTAACAACAGCATAATATATCCAGATCAGTTTATAGAAGAGGCTGAAGATTTGGGGCTTATAAATAAGATAGATTTACTTACCATAAGAAAAGCCTGTGAAAGAATTTCAAGTATAAAGAATAAAAACAGTGTTAATTTTACGCTCTTTGTAAATATAAGTGCAAAAGCTTTTAAGGATAAAGCATTTTTTCAAGAGATAGTAAATATTGCAAAAACATACGATATGCAAAATAGACTTTACATAGAGATAACAGAAAGAGAATCTCTTTCTAGCTTGGAAAAATTTGAAGAAATAGAAGAATTTCTAAAGTATTACGGTATACATTTTGTGATAGATGATTTTGGCAGTGGTTATTCTTCGTTTTTGTATCTTAAGTTTATAAAAACCGAGATATTAAAAATAGACGGTGCTTTTGTTAAAAACCTAACAAAAAACGATAGAGATAAAGCTATAGTAAAAGGTATTCATACAACTGCAAAACATCTTAATACTAAAACTTTGGCAGAGTTTATAGAAGATGAAGAAACCCTTATAGAATTAAAAAATATAGGCATAGATTATGGACAAGGGTATTATCTTGGCAAACCATCTTTTGACTTGGAAAATTTCCTTCAATAATTTATAATATGTTGATATGAAGATAAAAGATTTTCTCAAAGAGAATAAAATAAGCATCGGTGATAACGTAAAGTTTTTGTTGGAAAAACTAGGCAAAGAGCATTTGCAAAACGAGATAGAATTAAAACTGGGCGAGCCAGCCAAGATGTCGAAATCAAAAGCCAATACGGTAGACCCAGCTATGGCTATAGAAAAATATGGCGCAGATACTATAAGGCTCTATATACTCTTTGCAGCCCCACCAGAACAAGACTTTGAATGGATAGAAACTTCTATAGAAGGTATACACAGGTTTTTGAAAAGAGTTTACAATTTTGTGATTTCAAACTTATCGATATTAAAAGCTCAATACAAAGAACAAACTAAAAACAAAGAGTTATATTATGAGATAAATAGATGTATCCAGAGGTACCGAAAGGATTTAGAAAAATATCAATTTAACACGATGATAGCATCTTTGATGGAGCTTTTCAACTATCTTAGCGATTTTAAGCCAAAAACAGACGAAGATAAATATACGTTGAAGCTAGGGGTTTTAACGCTTTTAAAGTTGCTATATCCAATGGCTCCACATCTTGCAAGTGAGCTTTTAGAAATGCTTGAATACACTGAAGGGATAATGTTGCCAGAGCTAGATGAAAGCGCACTGATAAGAGATAGTGTAGAAATTCCAGTGCAAATAAGCGGAAAAGTAAGAAGTGTTATAAGGATACCTTCTGGAGCAGATGAAAAAACGGCTTTAGAAGTTGCCATGCTAGATGAAAAAATTAAAAAATATGTTGATAATAAAGAGATAAAAAAAGTGATATTTGTAAAGGATAAGCTTCTTAACATAGTAGTATGAATGTAGGGCAAAAGCTAAAGCACATAAGGGAATCTAAAGGCGTATCAAGAAGAGAACTAGCTAAGATGATGGGGAAGGATGAAGTATCTTTTGAGCAATACCTTTATAAATTGGAGTCAGGAAAAATACTAAACCCTGGTATAGAGCTTATAGAAGCTATATCAAAAGCTCTTGGTATAAGTACAAAGGATTTATTGGAAGAACAAGAAGAGCACACAGATATTCAGACGCTTTTTGCAATACCTATACTAGATGTAAAAGCTGGTGCTGGTAATCCGCTTTATGCAGAGGATTACATATATATAAACGATATGGTGCCATCAAAACATGTAAGCGCTATAAAAGTAAGAGGAGATTCAATGGAGCCGGTAATAAAAGATGGAGAGTATGTGGTTGTGGATACCGCCTCAAAAGATATAATAAATGGTAAGATATACGTTATATCAGATAAAGATGGTGGGCTTCTGATAAGAAGAATATACAAACTAAATAACGGTTTTTTAAAGCTTTTGCCAGAAAACGAACTCTATAAAAGCCAAACGGTAAAAGCTGAGGAAATAAGAATAATAGGTAAAGCCATAAAAGCGGTAAGCCCTTCAAGAAAGTTAACCTAAATATTTGTAAACTATTTTGCCTTTGTAAATGGTGTAAAAAACTTTAGAGGTAAGTATACTGTTTAAGAACGGTGAATTTGAAGACTTGGAAGGGTTTATCTTTTCGTCAAAAACCCATTCGTGGTTTGGATGCCATAAAACTATGTTTGCCAAAGCGCCTTCTTTTATTGTGTTGTCAAACCCAAGTATTTTAGCAGGATTTTTTGACATAAGTTTTATTAGGCTTTTGATATCTATAATACCATCTTTTACAAGGCTCATCATTATAGGTAAAGCTACTTGAAAACCAAGCATGCCAGCAGCACCTTTGATAGGATGTTTCTTTTCATGCGGTGCGTGAGGAGCGTGGTCTGTGGCTATACAATCTATAATACCTTCTTTTAAAGCGTTTATAAGGGCCTCTTGGGTTTTATAATCTCTTATAGGTGGGTTTACTTTAAGAAGCGTTTTTTTCTTAAAAGCCGCAAAACTATTTAAAGCAAGATGATTTGGATTTACCTCGCAGGTGATATTTGCACCTTTTTCTTTGAAAAATTTAATTATATCTATACTTAAAGCGGAAGAAATGTGTTGTATATGAAGTCTACCTCCAGTATGGTAAGAAAGTGTTGCATCTCTTGCTATCATCACCTCTTCTGCATAAGAAGGTCTAAATGGTAGCCCGTAAACGCTTGAAAACGCACCTTCATCAAAAGCTCCTTCTTTAACAAAAGCATCGTCTTCACAGTGGTTAGCTACAAAAGAGTCTACTAGAGTGCTCATTTCCAAGGCTTTTAACATAATGCTTTGTTCTTGTACGGGTGCCCCATCATCTGTAAAACATACTGCACCAGCTTTTTTAAGTTTATAAAAGTCTGTTAGCTCTTTGCCAGCTCTATTTTTTGTAACACAAGCGCTTACTTTTACATCACAAATTCCTATTTTTTCAGCTTTTAAAAGTATATAAGATATAACGCTTTCGTTGTCTATGGGGGGATTTGTGTTTGGCATGCAGACGATTGTAGTAAATCCTCCAAATACTGCCGCTTTTGTACCACTTTCAAGGTCTTCTTTATAATTAAACCCTGGGTCTCTTAAATGAGCGTGCAAATCTACAAAAGAAGAGCAAGCGATAAGGCCTTTAGCATCTATGGTATCGAAGCCATTTTCTTTTATATTTTCTGAGATTTTTTCTATTCTATCATCTTTTATAAGTATGTCAACTACTTTATCTATATTTAAGTCTGGTTCTATAAGCCTTGCGCTTTTTATCAAAATAGAATTCATCACAAATCATTATATCAAAAATTTTGGTTTATGATAAAATAAATACCAAGAGGAGGTAAAGATTATGCAATTTTTTATAGACACAGCAAACGTAGAAGAGATAAAGCAAGCTATAGATTGGGGTATACTAGATGGCGTTACCACAAATCCAACGTTGGCTGCTAAAACTGGAAGACCTTTCATGGATGTAGTAAAGGATATACTTAGCTTGGTAGATGGTCCGGTAAGTTTGGAGACTGTATCTTTGGATACAGAAGGCATGGTAAAAGAAGGAAGGTTTTTAGCAGAACTAGGAGACAACGTAGTGGTGAAAATTCCAATGACAAAAGAGGGTATGAAAGCGGTAAATATACTTGAAGAAGAGGGCATCCCTACAAACGTAACGCTTATCTTCAGTCCTATGCAGGCACTTATAGCAGCAAAAGCCGGAGCAAGCTACGTATCGCCTTTCATAGGAAGGTTAGACGATATATCTACCGATGGTATGAATCTTATAAGAGACATAAGGACAATATTTGATAACTATGGTTATGAAACAGAAATAATAGCAGCTAGTATAAGACATCCAATACATGTATTAGAGGCTGCGAAAGCCGGAGCTGATATAGCTACTATTCCATTTAACGTATTAGAAGCTTTGTTCAAACATCCTCTAACGGATATAGGCATAGATAAGTTTTTAAAAGACTGGGAAAAGGTACCAAACAAGCCGTTTTGACCTTCAAAACTATAAACGTCTAATTTAGGGAGAGGAGGGCTAAAGGGGACGTAGGAGGTCTTTATGTTGTTAGTTGAAAAAACTTCGTTAAAAGTAAAACTACTGGGGTTAGGTTTAATAACTTTTGTATTGGGGATACTTTACGCATACAGTAGCTATGAAGCGAATTTAAGTTATATGGAACAGATGTCTAGCGAGATGAAGGCAATATCGTTATCAAAGCCTTTGTTTAAGCTTTATATGGATTTAGAATCTGCTAGAATATACAGTCGGTCGTTGGCTGGAGGGAATGCATCTGTAAAACCAGCTCTCGAAGAAGCTGTAGAAAATGTAGACAAGGATATGAAAAGGGCCAAAATAGAAAACGAAAAATACGGTAAAGATATCGGTGCTACAAAAGATTTTGAGCTTTTAGAAAAAACATGGGACAACATGAGAACTAAAACATTTTCTTATACCAAAAAAGAAGTTAAAGACAATTACAACAACATTGTTAAGATAGTATATAGAAGGTTGTTGTTAAGAGACTGTTTTGAGAATGGGGCTCTTATAGCAGATCCTGATATGGGGCGAATAAACCTTATTGTAGGATTATACATAGTGCAAGGACCAGCTATAGATTATCTTGGAAGGCTCTCTTCGAGGACATCACAGGTGCTTTATGACAACCAGTTAAAGCCTTCTGATATTACAATGCTTCAAACCATATCAAAGGATACAAATTTAAGACTCAACAATCTGAAAAATATATACTATAAAATAGCTTATAAATATAATCCAAACTACAAAAAAGTTTACGAAAATTTTCTTCCGTTTTACAATATAATGACAGATAAATTCTTACCCACTATTCAAGGGATAATAAACAATGGACCGTCTTCTGTTCCACTGCAAAATTTTTTATCTATATACCAACAAACACATAGTTTGGCCAAAAAAGAAGCAGATTCAATAGTGAATACGCTATATGATGATATAATATCAAATTACAAAGATGCAAAGTATTCGCTTATAAGAAGTATAGTGATATCAGTAGTTTTGATGTCTGTAAGCTTGTCTGTGTTTGTATATCTATGGATTATCATAAGGAAAGAACTTGATATACTCTTAAAAGCTTCAAAAAATTTGGAGAGTGGTAATCTTCAAACCTCTACGGACATAAATTTCAAAGATGAGATAGCGGAAGCTATAAAAACCATGCTTAGCGGTATATCAATGGTAAGTGAAGTTTTGAAAGATATAAAAAAGATTGTGGAGAACATGGCTAATCTTGATTTTAGCGAAGATGTAAAGGTTGAGGCAAAAGGAGATTTGAATACGATAAAAAATAGCATAAACAAAGCTATTGACTCTTTGAGGGCTTTGCTTAACAATCTAGCTGATATGGCCATAAGATTAGGCTCTAGCGTAGAGGAATTGTCAGCTACTACTGGTTCTATTGCTCAAGAAAACAAAAACCTTAACGAACAAATAAGCGCTATAGCATCTTCTGTGGAAGAAGTATCGGCTACTACTGGGTCTATAGCTTCTAGTATGATAAATACTAAAGAGGTTGTTAATAAGCTTTTTGATATAATAAAAGATGGTAGTGCAAAATTAGAGAAGACTGTTTACTCTGCTGAGCTTATGGAAAAAACTAGCCAAGAGATAAACGTTATTGTAGAAAATATACTATATATAACCGAACAAACAAATCTTTTGGCTTTAAATGCTGCTATAGAAGCGGCCCGTGCTGGTGAGGCTGGAAGAGGGTTTGCTGTGGTAGCAGAAGAAGTGAAGAAACTTGCCGAAAAAACAGGTACTTTTGCAAAAAATATATCAGACATGATAGCCAACATTACAAATGGAATAAAAAATACCGTAACATCTATAAAAGATATTCACAAATATTATAAAGAAATTGAACATATGTCCACTATAGTGCAAGAGTCTTCAGAATCTGTAACTACAGCTGTTGAAGAACAAAATGCTACTGTAAGCTCTTTGGCAAACAATATGATAAGTATACGAGAATTTTCTGAAAAACTATCTACTGCTACAGAAGAGCTTTTTGCGACATTTAATCAGTTGGCTAAAGTAGCGGAGGAGCTAAAGCAAGAGATGTCAAAATTTAAGTTCTAAGGATGGAAGATTTAGTTTCCATAAGAATGAGAGCGTCTTTTAAAAATATGCACGTATCAGGTGCTGAAAGAATATGTAAAAAAGAAGATATCTCTAAAGTTGTCAATGAATTTTTAAAAAGACCAAAGTTTTATGATTTTATAAGTATAAAAACAGAGCACATAGAAGATGTAGAATTTATCAAAATGCCTTCTATAAGAAGCTTTGATTTTGAGAGTGTGGAACACGCAAGAAGTTTTGCAAAAGCACTGCTTGAAAGTATAGGTATAAAAGGACACATAGGGGAAAACATTTTGCTAGAACTTTCTAGAGGAGCCGCTTTTGGTAAAAACATGAGAGGAGCTATGCTTATAGATATTGATACAGGTCAAAGATTAGAAGAGGATAAAGAAAAGGGTATAAGGACAATAAAAGTAGATTGGGAAGATAGAAATTTTGTAAAGGAGAAGTTGTTGTCTTTAGGTTATAAAATTACCGATAGGGCTTTGGATGCACTAGCTTTGGTTTCAAAGAATATACGATGTGGTGTGATTGCAGAAGTCTGTTGGAGTGACGATGCCGATTATACCACAGGCTATGTGGTTATAAACAAAACTTATCATCGTATAAACCCAATGAAGAATATGGGAGACCCATACGGTGGAAGAGCCTATTTTATAAAAGCCCAAAACTTGGAAAATATCATAGATTGTCTAAGGAATAAAGCATTTTTGGTGAGGCTATAAAATTTGTTTTGAGTTAAAATAATAGTATGGAGCTTTTATATTACATATTGGTGGTACTTTTTATAA
>ERZ1669247.17-NODE-17-length-94209-cov-12.312711_pt1 | contig 94209 bp, 102 predicted proteins | sample MGYA00579297_ERZ1669247 | MGnify/ENA primary metagenome ERZ1669247 (study PRJEB41166, sample SAMN08046056) | hot springs metagenome | biome: hot spring; feature: acid hot spring; material: thermophilic sediment; isolation source: thermophilic sediment from acid...
AGAGTATTCTACACCGGATTTCCCGTATGCTCCGACGCGGTATTTCTCCACCCAGAAAAGATTCCCTACGATTGCTATGGCGAACATGGCTGTCGTTGAAAACAAGGTCAGATGTTTTATCAATTTGTTTACGATCTCTCTGTCGACACTTACATAGCTTTTAGTTATCCACATTACTAGGCAAAGGAAAATAACATAAAACAACACAAAAACAAATACGTTGCCGACCCCGTCGAATATGAAAAGGGATGTGAAGATGCCGAGGGGATAGTTTTTCATGGAATCTACGAATTGATTAGGATTTGTGATATGTGTTGTGAAAATGTAAGAAACTAAAACATATACTATGAAAACGATGGGAACTAACAGAGTGTAATGAACTACAGTGTAAATGCTTTTGAATGGCACGCTATACCTATATTTCATTGGAATCATATTCACTCCATTTTCAAGGTAACCTGTGATAAAAGCTTATGATTTCCATCATCATTATTAGTGTCATCCTTATTAACGAGTATAGCCCAGACGACGCGATGGAGGTTCTGGAGGGGTTTAAATGAGCCATCCTCAGCGGGAACATTCGGATCCGGAATGATTTCTGGAAGCTTCTGTTTCAGGGTTCCTTCCTGGAAGGCCTTGCGCAGTTCCCTTATTAGGTTCTGGTTTCCCTGCTCCCTCTGGATATATGGAATATAGATCATCATATCCGGGTCTTTAATCATGTTCTCTATTATTTCTCTTAACTCTTTCGGTAGTGGTCTAAGCTGTTATTTTATGTTTATTCTCATGGAATTTAAGGTACTCGTTTTTGAGCGACTTGAATTTCCCAATGAGCACGTTGTAATCAATTTTCTCCCCCTTGTTGTCATTTGGAGCCTGCATCATGATTTGAAGGATCTTGGCTTCGCATCCTTATATCTTTTCCTTAATTCTGTTTCTTTAGATTTTTAATCTTTCTAATTTGCGATCGAGTGAGATAAACTTATTAGCTAAAATGATAAATTTTGTATTATGAACATTATTCAGAGATTTATGTATTTTCCGTGAGAAATATTTTCTAAATTTGTTGGTTCCGCTATAATTAAAAACACCAAAGCATATCAGTAAATTAGTCTTGAAAATATCAGGTACAACAAAAATTCCCAAGGATAGCTTTTATTAGCAATTACAGTATTGCCAAAGGCATCTAAAATTGGAATAACTTCCTTATCCAGTGCCAACTTAACAATTATACTCTAAACTAGTTTCGTAATTTGGACAATAATCTTTTGAGGGGTCATTTGGGATTCTTCTAAAAGTTCTATTTTTTATAACGGAAACTTAAAATCTTCTTATGTAGATTTATCCATTTTACGAAATTCAGCCTATTCTGAGAATAACTTTTTTTATCAATTTTACTTGCTTTTAAATAATTTTAATAGCAGATTATCCAATAAATCAAAGGATAAAAGGCCCGAATGAATAATCAACCAAATTTTTTAGTTGGAAAATTAGTTTTCATCTGAAATCATTACCTTTAGTTCCATAATGTTCCGAATTAATTCACTTATAACAATTTCCGCAAAGGGGTTATATCTTATTGAATCTATCATAACATCGTTGTTCTCACTTCTCTTCAGATTTACTAGCATTTTTAATGTGTTAAGCGAGTTCATATCAATATCTATTTCAGGTATATTTATTGAGAGCGATAGAAAATATGGTAATGCTTGGGCAATAGCCATAATCTTGTCATGCTCGTCTGAATCCATCTCTAAAAATTCATGATTGGGGAAAATATCACTCAATACACTCCCATAATCTGGAATGCTTATATCTTTAGCTACAATTATTTTCCTTCGCGTTTCATAAGATTGTGGGCCAAATAAAGGATGAATAGAAATAATATTGCCTTTGTATTTCTTAAAGGGTGCCTTAACTGAACAGGTTTCGATTATCAATTTACCATCTGAATATTTATCAAGGATTTCTATGGTTTCCGGAATTGGAAGTGCCAATATAGAAACTTCTGATTTCTCTATGGCCTCATTATCGCATTCTGGAGAACCACAATAAATGAATTCGTGTTTATTGTTCACTACCTTCTTCAATGCGCTTCCTAATCTCCCTTCTGAACCTATTATTGACACTCTCATATTATCACCACATCCTTTTTCCCTAGAAGTTCGAATGAATCAACTGGAATTCCGAAATAGGAACCCTTGGAATCATCGAATATGAAAGCGTTATCGTGCAATATTTTCTTGTTGTAGTAAATTGGCATTGCCGTTCTATCTCCTCTAGAATTAACTATGTGCGACCCACCAACAATCAATCCTAGTTCAAGCATATGAGGCAAGGGGTTCACGGAGTAAACGATCCCTCCAGGTCTACTCATTACCAATCCAGCAATTATCAGTACAAAGTCAGGCGTCCCAGACAATATCTTGAACTCCCTTTCCAAGACTCTAAGCTCTTTCCATTTAATATTTGAAAGATGGGGTCTTTGGCTCTGTATTGACAGCTCAAACAGAAGGTTAACAATAGCTCTTGATGTGGCATCCTTGAATTCAAGATTATTCAAAACCTCTCTTTCTCTTTCGTAATCTCTAATTTCTATGCCCAGAGTGGATTTAATCTGGCCAATGGATTCAGAAAGTTCCTTTCTTTTATTTAGGGCAAGAATGACTTCGCGGGTATTTAATAACATTTGTTCTCTTAGTTTATTAAGTTCAAGTCGTGCCTCTATAAAGTAAATCATCTCTCATTTTTTCGACCATAAAGGGATGATGTGGTATCATATATAAAGAATTCTGTTAATTAATGTACAATTTGTTAAATGAGCCAAATTTCAAATTTCAAAATTGTATCAAATCGCTTAAATAATATGGGGCCATTTTTACAGTATGGGAAAGAAAACTCTAGCAATTATTGCAGTTGTAATAATACTGATAGCCGGTGTAATATTTGCATCTCTCATGTTTGGCAATAACGGTAATCTGGCATTGAAGGTTGCTGACCAACCTTTACCTGGAATCTCTGCCGTTTATATTACATTCACTGAAGTGGCTCTCCATGGAAACCAGACAGGATGGGTTTATTACAATCTATCCAGTCCAATAACAATCAACATATTGGGATTAACCATAAGCAATGCAAGTCTCTTAACCAACATATCCCTAAGTGCACAGAAATATACAATGATGAGATTGTACATATCCAGCGTTACAGTGAATATAGTGGGAATGGGTAACATATCATTCAAACTCAGCTCTCCATTCGCATTTATAAACCATCCTATCAACATTCCTGCACATAAAACCGTGACCGTCATAATAGATTTCTCAATACAACAGAGCCTGAACCTCCAATCCAGGATGTTCACCCCTTACATTGGAAACTTCATAGTGCAAGGGTAAACAAGAAATTCATTCGATTAATCTCTTTATATATTTCTAAATCTTTCTATTTTTTTCATGGTTTCTGTAAGACTTATAGGAAACTAGAATCTCTCTAAAGATATTCTCCGGTCATCTTATTTAGCTCATACATAAATTATAAAATTTGATTTTAGAGATTCATGACAGGCTATCTAAAAATTCCTTGATAGTTTCAATGTAACTTGCCCTATTTTCCCACATGGTTAGATGAGAACATCCTTTGAATATGACCATTTTCGAATTCTTTATGCCCTGATTTATCTGTTTGGCCACATTTGGAGTTACTTCATCGAATTCCCCCACAGTTATTAATGTTGGTACCTTAATTTCATTCAATTTATCAGTTATATCCCAGTCCTTTATGGTTCCAGTTATAGTGAATTCGTTGGGTCCATTCATTATACTGTAAACCTTTCTTTTTTCAGCGAATTCAAGAGACTTCATAACTTCTGGAGGTATGTTATCCATTCTAATTAGATGCCTCCTATAAAATTCCCACACGGCCTTTTTGTAATCTTCATTTTCATAATCGCCAATCTCATTGTATTTCCTTATAATCTTTGAAATTTCAGGTGGCATCTCCGATATGAGCCTATTCATCTCCTCAACTGTGTACGGAACACTCGCCAATCCTCCCGAAACAACCATACCTCGAAGATTGTTCTGATACTTCAGAGCATAATATAATGTCAAGGCTCCTCCATAGGATGATCCTATTAGGAATACCTTTTCATCTCCATAGAACTTATTCCTCACACCCTCAACCTCATCCCTTGCATAATCCATATTAAAATCAGACAAATTTTTTGGTTCTTCAGATCGTCCACAGCCAAATTGGTCATACAAGAGAACTTCATAACCATATTTGGCCAAATCCTCCAACGGCAGCATATAATCAAGGGACATTCCCGGACCACCATGCAACCCGATAACCTTACCCTTTATCTTCTCAGGCAAGAATCTAATGTAATAGAGATTAAGGCCATTAACATTCACGTATCCCTCTTCCCTTTTATATTCCATAAATCAATAAACATACTCATTCCTTTAACTTTTCGCCTTAAGTTAGTGGTGAAGCTACAAAGATGATTTAATTCGAATTTTAATGATGAATCAATGAAAGGAAAATATTATAGGAAACTCACTCCAGAGGAGGAAAGAATAATTGTGTACGGTGGCACTGAACTGCCGTTCTACAATGAATATTATAACCATTTTGAAAAGGGTATTTATGTGTGCAGGAGATGTGATTCCCCCTTATTCAAATCTGAACATAAATTTCATTCTGACTGTGGTTGGCCAAGTTTTGATGATGAAATCCCGGGTTCAGTTGTTAAATTGCCTGATAAGGATGGCATCAGAACCGAAATAAGGTGCAAAAACTGCGGCGCTCACCTAGGACACATATTTTACGGAGAGGGCTTTACGGAGAAGAACACGAGGTACTGTGTCAATTCATTGTCCATATTATTTGTACCTGATAAGAATGATTAAGGAAATAATATTTGGAACAGGATGCTTCTGGTGTTCGGAGGCAGTATTTTCACAGGTGAAGGGGGTATTAAGTGCCATACCCGGATACTCAGGAGGGCACAAGGAGAATCCCACTTATGAGGAAGTATGTAGTGGTAATACAGGCCATGCAGAGGTTGTGAAAGTTCGATATGATGATTCTAAGATTTCACTGAGAGAACTGCTGGAGATATTTTTAGCGATTCACGATCCTACATCTCTGAACAGGCAGGGCAATGACGTTGGTGAACAATACAGGTCTGCCATTTACGTATTCAGCAGGGAAGATTATGATACCGTTAAGAAATTCATGGAAGAAAAGGCAGATTATTTCGAAAAGCCCATTGTCACCGAGATAGAATTTGTGAAGAACTTCTACGAAGCCGAAGATTATCATAGAATGTATTTTTTCAGAAACAGGAGAAATCCATATTGCAGATTTGTCATAGAGCCAAAACTTGAGAAGTTTAAGAAAAATTTTTATGATCTTGTGGCAGAAAATAGAGATTGATTATTTGATTAAAAATTTCCGATTAGTTCGCAGGAAAGTATACCCGAACCGTACTCCCTGACATGTTTTATAGCGTTCAATATGATGCCTTTTATCTCTTTGGAAGCTATTTCATAGTAAACATTCTGCCCCTCCTTATTGTATTTTAAAACTCCACAGTTTCTGAGGCAGCTCAGATGATGGGATATTAAAGATTGGGACTTTTTCAATTCCTTGGAGATCATTGAAACGTTCATGGGCCCTTTATCAATCAAAAGTAATGCTAACTGCAACCTGGTTGGATCGGATAGGGCCTGGAATAGCCTGCTCAATTCTATAATTCCTAGATTCTCCTGTTGATTCATTGTTAACTGTGGATTATGAGCTTGTATAAATATATGAATAATTATTCATATTTACAAAAACATGAAATATTCCAAAATTATGTGATTTCATGAACTTCATAATAAAAAGGGACCAAGATGACTCATCATTAAAATGTGAGTTCTGCGGCAAGGAAATGACCCTGGAAGAATCTTACGAGATAAAGATGGATAACACCTCGCATTACTTCTGCTGTGAGCATTGCGCCAACGAATTTCTGGGTTCAGGGAATGGCCACGCATGCAGTTGTTGAACTGAAATGGAAAAGTTAGTTATAATAGGATACGGAGCAGCAGGTTTTGCTGCCATGATAAAGGCCAATGAGTTGGGAATTAAGCCATTAATGGTAGGGAAAGGTCCTCTGGGTGGAACATGCGTCAATGTTGGCTGCGTTCCATCGAAGAAGCTGCTTTCAATTTCGCATTTTTATAGAGAATTGCGTAAAAAGCTACAAATCAATCAATTCCCAGATTTTATGGAGGCATTCAATGAGAAGGACGAAGTTGTCCGGGCTTTAAGGAAGAAAAAATATGAGGATATAATAAGTTCATACGATGTCAAATTAATTCAGGGCGAGGCAAGATTTAAGGATAAAAATTCTGTAAAGGTTGGAAATGAGATTTATGAATTTGAAAAATGTTTGATCGCGACCGGATCCAGGCTAAACGTCCCTCAAATTGAGGGGATAGAGAATGTGGAGTTCTGGTCAAGCGAGAAGGCGCTAAGTCCGGATGTCAGGGTTGAATCCTTGACCATTATAGGTGGTAGAGCATTGGCATTGGAATTTTCTGATATATATTCAGGGCTGGGAACGGAGGTTGCTATAGTCCAGAGAAGTCCCAGGTTAATACCCGAATACGATCCAGAATTTTCGGTTACGGCAAGAAGGATATTAGAATCATATGGAGTCAAAGTTTTCTTAAATTCTAGAAATATAAAGGTCTCTAAGAAGAGTGATAGGATAAGCGTTAGCGGAAGTTTTGGTAACATTGAATCAGAGAAGCTATTGCTTGCTACTGGTAGAAGGCCCAACGTGGAAATAGGTCTTGAAAATGCAAATGTTGTTTTAAATGAGAAGGGTGGGATCAAGGTTGATGAAGAGTTAAGGACCACAAATCCAAATGTTTTCGCTGCTGGAGATGTAATAGGTTTGAAAATGCTGGAACCATTGGCAGGTCGTCAGGGATCCATTGCTGTATCCAATGCTTTTACTGATGAGAGAAAGAAAATAAACTATGATTATGTTCCAGAGAACATATTCATTTCTCCAGGCGTTGCTAAAGTTGGTAAAACATCAAGTGAACTTTTAGGTAATATGTATGTCAAGAGCTTGAAGGTTCCAATAGACTCATTAGCAAGAGGATACATAGAAAATGAGGAATATGGATTGATAAAGTTAAATGTTGACGTCAGAGACTTGAAAATTTTAGGTATACAGGTGATCTCCGCCAGATCGGAGGAGATCATAAATGAATCTGCAGTCCTAATGAATATGGGTGCAACCATTGATGATGTGATAGATAGCAATCATATCTTCCCAAGCTTTTCTGAAATTCTTAGGCTTGCAGCCTTATCGTATTATGGAGACATCAATAAAATGAGTTGCTGTGTATAATTAAAGAAAGAGAAAATTATAATTAGAAGACGGAAAGTTAAATGATCAATCCTCCCTTTCAATTGAAGCAATATATTCCGTTGCCTTAAGGAATTTTCTCGCCTCTTCTTTCGTATTGTACATTAAGAATGTTACTCTTAACACAGATTTTCTAGAAAGAAAATCATGCGCCACATTGAAGTGGTTGCCTCCCACTACAGTAATTCCAAATTTCTCCCAGTAGATCCTTTCAGCTTTTGAATCGTCTATGTTCTTGAAATTGAATGAGAACGTACTCCCCCTCTTGTGGAGTTCCTTAATGTCTGTAATCCCAAGTATTCTTACATTTTCTATATTCTTAAGACCAGGAGTTTCATCATCTCCTTCAAGAATTAATCTGCTAAGCTCTGCAAGGTATGACTTATTCCATGTTAAACTCTGTTCAATTCCAGATCTTGATATCCCCCCATGATTTTCGATTAAATTCGAAAGGAATTTGACTACTTCCAGAGATGAGTTAAAAATAGCCTGATCTCTAGTCCCCAGTTCCATAAACGAACCTTTAAATCTGTTTGTGAATGGATCAATGTTGTAAGGATCAGCCTGCCTCAACAGGTTGTCAGAAACATAGGCAAAAGACCCTCTGGGTCCAAACAATTTGTACATGGATACAATGAAGGCATCTACAGCTGGCTTTTCTACATTGATCAAATCCTGAGGAGCATAGTGTACCCCATCAATTATCAAGAGGGCATCATTCTCATCAGCAAGCTTTTTCAGTTCATTTACTGGTGTCTTTGTGCCTGTAAGATTGCTCTCAGCAGTGGCTACAATGAGTTTGGTGTTTCTATCCACAAGTTGTTTCACATGTTCTAAATCTATCTCTGACGTTTCACTATCAATCTTAGCCAATCTTAAGTCCTTAATATATCCATTTTTCTTTAGAAACATATAGGGTGCTACAGAAGAATAATGTTCATTGTATGTTGACACAACATTTCCATCTTTGCCAATGTAATTTCTCAGTGCAATTCCTAGCAGGAATGACAAAATGGATGCCGATTCTCCTTGAAATATATTGTCTGAACTTGGTGAGTTAAAAAGTGTTGCCAGAGCTTCTCTCCCTTCTTTAATTATCTTCTCATTGAGTTCAGATTCGTAATAATGCCCATCTACATTTGCACTAGCATTGATCCTAGCAAAGTATTCGGCATCCGCAGCCTCTCTCAAAACTAAGCTTCCAGCACCATTGTCAAGGAATATCCTTTCCTTACCAGAGATATCACGATCTATATTAGGAAAATGACGGCGAATTTCTGCGACTCTATTCATGTCATCAGAATTCATTCTAAAAAATCCAGCAGATATATTTTAATTTATTCAAATTACTGACGGGTAAATTTTAAATGCGTAAAATATTGGAAATGAAGGCTTTCAATATCTATTACTAAAAATACCATTAGCTCAAAAAAGTCACCTAGAATTAAACATAATGCTGCTTTAGTTTATTGTGATGAACTTATCCTGAGTGATTATTTAACCGAATGCTTTTCAATACATTACTGCCAATATTAACAATCATACGATGAGATATATTTCCGAAAGGATAGTTTGCCGTTCGCCCATAAATAAGGGGATATTCTTAATAGGATCGAACGTAAGCTCAGTAGTTTGAATATTTAATGATTCCATATTTTGAATTCTCATAAAAATCAATTCATTAAAACCATCTGATTTTATCATTTTTTGTCGGTTATGTTTCTGTTCCCTGATAGTATTTTTATATCTGGCCTCAAGATAGTTACAGGTTTCCTCCACATATCGGCACTCATTCAACAATATGGCTTTCTCATTGCGCCTTATATGGTCAAGAGTTAGATTCGTGGCAAATGAGGTATAAATATCTCCATGGACTGCTATATCTTTCATTTCTCAAAGTTATCCGATAACCTGCCAGATCAGGCATAAATCAACGCAGTGATGGGCACAGTCTTGAAAACCACTGAAAGTATGGATTTGTTCAAATCACGACTGTAATTCTAGAAATCTAAATGGTTTTAAATTTCTACTTTGGTATAGGGGAATCTGAGCTTAATTGGATATGAAGCGCCATGATGCACGAAGTCATGAAATGAAGCATTAAGGCCAACATTTATTATTTTCTTAGGAATTTATCATGATAATCCAGATTTCAAAAATATAATTTGGGATTGGAATTCATCATAATGAAGGACTTTTAATACCCTCTAATAATTTAATTTTCCGAATGATTCAAATGTCAATAATTCAAGAGCACTATATTCTGACATTAGTTATCAAATAGATCATGAATAATCATCATATTCTTAATGAAAATCATGAATCCTATTACTTCGTTTCAAAAGAATGTAGCTCATTATAAAATTGCAAGAGTTGATAGAAAACCCTAAAATAAAATGCGGAGGGCCGGATTTGAACCGGCGAACCCCTGTGGGAGCAGATCTTGAGTCTGCCGCCTTTGGCCAGGCTCGGCAACCTCCGCTCTCTCCCGTAATGGATTAGATGGTTTAATTTTTGCTATTTGCCTTCATTAGCACCCTATACGTTGGCCTCGGATTCCTTGAAGCATCAACATCGTCAATCCTTCCAACCTTAAGGTTGGTAGGTTCCTTTTCAAGCTGTTCCTTCGGTGTATTGATTGCATCCTTTAGTATCTCAATGAATCTATCCATCTCTTCCTTAGTGGCGCTCTCAGTTGGCTCTATCATAAGTGCTTCAGGTACTATTAGCGGGAAGTAGATTGTGGGTGCATGAACCCCGTTGTTTATCAAATGCTTGGCTATGTCAGAGGCCTTGGGTAATTTACCTTCTTCATCATGTGATGAGGCCACAAACTCATGCTTCTTTATCCTGTATCCAGGAACTGGCATAATCTTAGAAATCTTATAGCTCATGTAATTGGAATTCAATACAGCTCTTTCGCATGCTTCCCTCAGTCCTTCTTCGCCATGCAGTTTTATATATGCCCAAGCTCTTACCAAAATTGAAAAGTTACCATAGAAGTTAGCCACCTTTCCTATGGTCTTAGGAACATTATAATTGAGATGATATTTGCCACCCTCATATGTAACTATTGGCACAGGCAGAAAATCCTTCAGATGTTCCTTTACTGCAACTGGACCAGCACCGGGCCCTCCACCTCCATGAGGAGTGGAGAAAGTCTTGTGAAGGTTCAGGTGAACGATATCGAATCCCATCTTCCCTGGAGATGTTTTTCCCATGATTCCGTTCAGGTTTGCTCCATCATAGTAAACTAATGCTCCCATTTCATGGGCATAATCAGCCATTTGCTTTATATTGTCTTCGAATATGCCTAAGGTATTGGGGTTTGTTATCATGAAGGCAGCGGTGTTCTTTGTTATATACTTCTTGAACTCTTCAAAGTCCACCTTACCATCTTTATTGGATTTTATCTCAATTGCCTTGAATCCTGCCATATTGGCTGATGCTGGATTTGATCCATGAGCAGAATCTGGGACAACTACTTCTGTTCTCTGATCCAGCTCGCCCCTGTTTTCGAAGTAGGCCCTCACTATGGACAATCCAGTGAATTCTCCCTGAGAACCTGCCAGGGGTTGAAGTGTTATGGCATCCATCCCTGTAATCTTCTTAAGATCTTCACCTAGTTCATACATTAGCCTCAGTGCACCCTGTACATCATCCTCATCCTGCAAGGGGTGTATATCCCTGAAACCAGGATAGGAGGCTATTTCCTCATTTAGTCTTGGATTGTATTTCATTGTACAAGAACCCAAGGGATAGAATCCAAGGTCCACACCGAAGTTCATCTGGGATAGCCTTGTGAAATGCCTTACTACCTCAAACTCCTCCCTGTCCCCTATATTGAGTGATTTCCTGCGCATCTTTTCAGGTATATTCAATCTGAAATTCTCGTTTTCATGAGGGAGCTTAACAGTTTTTCTCCCCCTTATCTCAAAGATGAATGGCTCATCATATACTGCCTGATGATACATTCATATCACCTTCCCCAAAAATTCCATGAAAGCATCAAAATCTTCTTTTGTATTTCTTTCAGTGACATTGGTGATCATGTTCACCTCTTTTCTTGTGTCAAATCCAAATTCCTGGCCCAGTATGGCACCAGGTATCACTCTGGATTTCCTGGCGGCTAGGTTGAGGTAAGTCTTAGATACTTTTAATTTCATGTAGAATTCATTGAAGACGGGCGAACCTTGGAATGGCATGTCAATTCCAAAATCCTTGATCCTTTCGATTAGATTGTTGGTCAGTCCCATATTTATTTCTCCAAGCTTCTTCAGGCCGCTTTCTCCAAGTAGCGAGACATAAATGGCGCTTGCTACCGCCATCAATCCCATATTGCTGGTCATGTTGGTAACTGCCCTTTCCCTTCTAATGTGCTGTTCCCTGGTTTGCAGTATCATTGCAAATGCAAGTTTTCCATTTGAATCCTTAGTAACGCCCATTATTTTTCCTGGCATCTTCCTTATGTATTCCATTCTAGTTCCAAAAATTCCTAACATTGGGCCGCCAAAATTGAGACCCAGACCAAATACCTGACCATCACCAATGGCGATGTCTGCCCCCAATTCTCCCGGCGGTGTGAGAATGCCCAGCGCTATAGGGTTAACGCCGGCAATCATGATTCTTTGATCCCCTATGATTTCTTTAACTGCCGCTACATTCTCATCTATTATTCCAAACATATTGGGATATTCCACGTAAACAGCTGCGGTATTTTCATTTACATTGTTTTTCAAGAATTCCAAATCTATCTTTCCAGACTCGTCAAATGGATATTCTACCAGATTTATATTCGAACCTCTTGCATAGAGCCTTGCCACACTCTTCTTAAATGGATGGGTAAATTTAGGTATCAGAACCTCATTTTTATCAGTGATGTTAACAGCCATTCTAATTGCCTCGCCCAGGGCAGTGGAAACATCATAATTAGAGGAATTCACAGCGTCCATGTCCAGAAGCTCAGCCATCAGGCTCTGGTATTCCCACAGTGCCTGCATTATTCCCTGAGAAATTTCCGCCTGATAGGGGGTGTATGCTGTGAGGAATTCGCCCCTTGAAATAATGGCAGAAATTATGGCTGGAACATAGTGATTATATGCTCCGAATCCCAGGAAGGAGTGGTACTGTGTTATGGTCTTATTCATAGATGCATATTCCATTGCCTTCCTCCTGACCTCATCTTCAGAAAGGCCTGCATCAAGTCCCATGGAGCTTATTTTTAAATTGGGGGGAATATCAGAGAATAGGTCATCAATGCTATTTAATCCCATTTCTTTTAAAATGTCATTAATATTGTCCATTTATGATCAGTAGGGACATTATTATTATTAATAAAGCATTTATGAGAGATTTAGCATGCGAAAATTATTGTTGTTTGCAACAAAATCCATAAGGGGGTTCATCTACGGAATTTTTTCAGTATCTCTCATACTATTCCTCATTTCCAGAGGTGATGCGCCATTAATTGCGGGTCTGGTTGCCTCGGGATCTATCATATTAAGCTCTATCATTACTTTTCTGGTCACATTCAAGTATCATATTTCAAGGGCCAAGATTTTTCTGATTTTCATGACTTTCATGCTCTTTATAGGCCTCTTAATGCTGATACCAAAATCTCCAGTTTTGAATAATCTAGGTGCTATCATAGGCGGCCTGGGTGTAAATCCCAGCGACAATACTTTGTTTTCTTCCTTCGAACAGCCCCAGTTATCTTACCTTGCAAAGAATCAGGAAAATAGAAATTGGCTATTTTCCTTGTACACTCTCTTAGGTTATGCATTCGCCTCTATAGGCTCAGTGATGCTTTTCATAGGCATAGATTTCTTGATAGAACTTTCAGTTCTGCTTTCCATAGCCATAATGATAATCTATTCGGTAATGAAGTTTGGAGCTGTAGAAAATGAAGGTAAGAAACAGCTAAAGGTATCAAAAGAAACCAAGAAAATATCAAGAGATGTATCTCTGCTGTTCTCTTTGGATGCCATCGGAGGTGGGTTTGTGCTTCAAAGCCTTATCGCTTACTGGTTCAAGGTAAGATATGGCATCAGCTTATCATCCCTCGGTGAAATATTTGCAGTGGTGGATGTCATAATTGGAATAAGCATTATGGTTACCCCATATATTGCTAAGAGGTTGGGGCTGATTAAAACTATGGTTTATTCACATCTACCCTCAAATGTTTTCTTAATACTCATTCCACTGGTACCAAACGTATGGGCCAGCTTAACCTTTCTATTTCTCAGGTATTCACTGAGCCAGATGGACGTCCCAACTCGACAATCTTACCTGAACAGCATAGTGCCACCGGAAGAAAGGAGCTATGTGGTGGGAATGTCCAATGCCTCAAGGAGCATAGCTCAGTCAACCACGCCTTATATATCCTCCTCACTAATCTCGGCTGCAGCCTCACCAATACCATTTATTGGAGGAGGAGCACTTAAAATAATCTACGACATACTGCTTTACCTGAGATTCAGAGAGTTGAAGGAAAAATATTAGTGCTAGTATTTCCCTATGAATAATTATGATGGTTTCACAATGCTATATTTGTCTCCGTCCGGCTCCATTTACATGCAAGATGTGCGGTAGGCCAGTCTGTTCGGAGCATTACGACGCTTCAAAGGGGTTATGTATCAGATGTGCAAGAGGTGGCGGTCTATACTATAAATAACCTATCTTCTCCATGTAAGCCGGTAAGCCCTCAACATTGCTTGTCTCTGAGTTAATAGTGTTAAGCAGCTTCCAAAGCTTTAGATCAACACGCACTCCTTCCGATAGAAGATATCTCTCCAGGATAGAGGTAAGCCTTTTGCCTTTCCTGTCCCAATCCATTAGAAGTATTACCTCTCTGTATCTAGTTAGAGAATATGAAAAATCTATGATAGTTTTATTTTTTGGGAGATGGATTATTTCTCCACTAAAACCTATTTTTCTCAGCGCTATTACATCAAGCCTTCCCTCAACAATAATGGGAATGGTGATGTTTAATTCTTTTGTTTCCTGAATCTGTTTAATCAGAAGTTCTCTATTATCCTGAGACACCAACGATTCAATAGAGGAAAATCACATATAACTTTATTTCGTCATTACAATAATCATCCTATCGCTCTTTTCATGGAATTCCTCGAAGTTAAAGCCACCGAATATTTGCGTTATCTTCAAGTTGGCCAGGCTTGCCTCCGCCTGAATCTCTTTCGCACTGATTGGGAATATTCTCAGTTTTTTAATGATCATTTTTTCATTTACAACGTACCTGTATTGGAAATAAAATTTTTCATTCTCTGAAATTGGGGTTATAAATACTGAAACATAATTTTTGGAATCCTGGAATTCACTTACCAGGAATTCATCACCTATTTTAAAAGGGAAACCGTTCATTATTTCAACGTAAATTTTTCCATTTTCTAGGAGTATTCTGTTTGATTCCTTTAATACCTCTATCCTGTCATTTCTATCCAAAAGATTGAGAGAATTCAGAGGAATGAGCACAGATTTGAAGTGTTTCTTCAGGGGTACCATTCTAGCATCTCCTATAATGGCATTGTATCTGGCAGAAGCTCCCATAATCATTTTTTTGTTAATTTCCAGACCGCAAGAATCCTCCAGGAATCTTGAAATTCTACCTGTACCAGAAAAAAGTTCACAGTAGGGCGGTTCGAATCCGTATTTCTTTATAAAAATGAGATCATCAATAAATGAAGAATAAAGCCTATCATAGAACTTTGATTCAAAATCGTAAAAATCTTCGTTTTCTATGATCATTTCTTATATCCTATATCCCTAAGGAATTTTTTCCTTTCTCCTACTTCCTCATTCCCCTCAACTCCCAGGGGTCTATATCCATCAAGAACACCAATTATCCCAGATTGATCCCCTTCATCTAGTACAACCACCGAAAGGTCATTGGCAGTAGCTGCGAAGATATTCACCAGCTCTTCCTTCGACCTCAGATGTGGGAGAACATTTATGGGATATGCGTTCCTGATATGAATTATGAATGAATGACCTGCACCAATGCTCATGGCATTCTCAACGGCCCTGTTCTCCAATTCAATGTCATTACCATCGTGCCTCACCAGCCTTTTGCCGGAAGCTTCACAAAAAGCCAAGCCAAATTTTATGCCTGGTGAACTTGTTATTAGAGCCTCATAGAAATCCTCCACAGTCTTTATGAAGTGGCTCTGTCCAATAATTACGTTTTCATCCTCCTTCTTAATTTTAACTATCCTGATATTCATGATCGTTAATACACAAAATAATAGAAATATCTTTGTAACATTATGAAGGTTGTGCAGTGCTACCTTGTAAGAAGAGAGAAATTCAATGATGTAAAGTCAAAGTTAATCCAGGAAAATGTGGAATTTATAGAGGAAGAAGGGAACTATCATGTTCTAATAATTCCATTGTCCGAAATTAAGTTGGAAAACATAGGCAAGAAATATTTACTGATGGATGAGAAGGATATTTTGGAATTGGATATTCCGGGTCAAAGTTTCAAGATAGAATCTACAAGAGATATAATAGAAAAATTCGCAGGTGCATTTATTTCTAAAGGAAAAAAAGTAAATTTGGAAAATCCTGAAAGTACGATTGAAATCAAAAAATGGAAGGATAAATATCTAGTCAGTGTCTCCTGAGCCTTCCGTTTGCCCTTATTGAAGGCCTGGACTTCTCTGATCCCTTTCCCTTATTCCTTAGTCCACGAGCTTTCTTGCCTGAAGAAGTCAAGCCCCTGTAAACTCTCCCTGTGTTTGCCGGTTCTCCGGTCCATGACAGATGAGGATCGTTCTTAATGTTCGGATGGTTCGGATCTACCAGTATGACCTCAAAAAATTTGTACTTGCCATCTTCAGCAAGATAATATGAATTGAGAACATTCAAATTGGGATATTTATCCTGAACCCTTTCCTCAGCTATCCATTTCTCACTCTTTCCATGGGTCAATTTGTTGTATCCGTATCTCCTTGGTCTCCTGCCACCCATTATGTTCCTCTTATGAAGGTCTCCCCTTCTTATCCTGATCCTGACGACCACGAATCCAGGCTTGTCTTTATAACCCAATGACCTGGCTCTTGCGACCTTAGTAGGTTTTTCAATTCGTACTATAGCTGGTCCCCTTCTCCAAGAGACCATCCTTAGCCTTACATAGTCAGGAATTTCTTCCTTTGCCTTAAGTATGTTTTGAGATTCAAATGAGTAGCTGCTTTTAGCCTCCAATTCAGACACCTTAGTTTTTGGTTATATTTATTGATTATAAAAGGATTAGGTTAATATTTATATCATCTGGAAATTCAGATCCATGAGCGATATAAGTCTTCCACCCATGCCAGATAGATCATTGATAATATTAAAGAAATTGCAGAGCAGATTGCCTGAATACAAGCCATACAAGGAAAATGTTGATATTAAGGGAAACTCACTTACAATCTACAATGAAATAGCAAAGAGGGTAAAGATAATATCTTCAAACCTTTCAGCGGCAATTCAAAATTTGAAGGATTACAATCTTTCATCAGAAGCATCGCAGGCCGAAGAAACATTGAAAAAACTGAAGTCTTTGGGAGAACTTCCCAGTGAATTCATTAAAGTGGAAAAGGTTCTCAACGCTACTCAAGAGGAAATAAAGAAATTGTATGAGATGGACGAGTTTTCAGTGGACACACTTTTATCAATACAGGATAATGTTAATGCATTCAGAGGCGCATCCATTTCAGGTGAATTCGACAAGAATGTCCTGGATAAAATAAACAAGGCAATCAGTGACTTGGCGCAATCTTGGGAAAATAGGAAAAAATTCTTTGAGTCTAAAGCTTAAGGAAGGCTCTTCCAAATATTTCTTTTCTGTCCATAGCTTCATAAGCATCTTTTACATGATTCAGATCAAATTTCTTGCCAACAATAGCCTTTATCTTACCCTCCTTGGACAGTTTTAGCGCTTCTTCAACGTCTCTTTTGGTGGAGCTTATGCTTCCTATAATCCTATTCCCTTTTAGAATAAGATTACCTAATGGTAAGCTTACGGGAGTAACGTCAACATTACCAACTACGACCAAGGATCCGCCAAATCTAAGGCTCCTAAAGGCCTCACTAAAGGTGGGCCTTCCAACACTTTCCAGAGCTAGGTGTACCCCTTCTCCTGTAATTTCCTTTACCTTCCTTTCCATATTTTCCTTTTCAATCACGTAATCTGCTCCCAACTTTTCAAGCAATTCCTTTTTCCATGGCGATGATGTTTCCGCAATTACGTTAGCCCCGTAAGCTTTGGCAATTTGGACAGCATGGCTGCCAACCCCTCCACCTGCTCCCGTTATGAGTACCCATTGCCCTTCGGATAAACCTCCATTTACCTTCATGGCCTGAATAAGCATTCCAGTAACGCAGGCGGCAATTACGGCTTCTTCCTCACCTACTCCATCTGGTACCTTCACAAGGCTTATTTCTGGAACCCTAATGTATTTCTTATAGGCACCATTCAATGATTCGCCGAAGGTTCTTTTATTTCTGCATAAATTTTCTCTGCCGCTCAGGCAATATTCACACTTGCCGCATGGTACATATATCAAAGATGATACTCTATCTCCCACCTTGAACTTTGTAACGTTTTTTCCCACTTTAACTACCTTGCCGGAGATCTCATGCCCAGGGACGATGGGGAGGGCTACTCTAGGAAAGAATCCTTTCATGGTTAATATGTCTCTATAGCAGATGCCCGTTTGATTTTGTTCAATTAAAACTTCATTGCTCTCGGGCTCCTCATCAGGAAAATCTTCAATCTCAGGGAATTTATTAATTTCTTTTAAAACTGCAGCTTTCTGCATGACGGCTTATTTTTAATTAACATATTAAAATTGTGATAAAATTTATAGAATTTTTAAAACTTCCTTGGTTGCATCTACCATATTCTTCAATTTCTGGTACCCGATTTCCCTGGACCTTGTCCTTAAACCGCAATCTGGATTAATTCTAAGCCTATCAGGTTCTACGAACTTTAGAGTATATTCTATTCTATTCTTTATGAGATCAACTGGTTCCACATCGTCAATGTGAACATCCGTAACCCCTAAGCCTAGGCCAATTTTCCTTGATGAAACATCCATGGTGTCTTTGAATTTTTTAACATCCGCATAACCGGGCCTTTCACCCTTAGTAACCATGTTATCTCTATTTGCAAATTCAAGATTGTAGTAGTCAACATTTAAGTCCGGAACTATATCGAATAGCAGGCCGTAATCTATACTATAACAGACATGCAGATGAACCTCTATGCCTTGTATGCCTTCGACAGATTCGTTTATGGAATCCAGAACAGTTTTCATCTCACTGGGATGGGTTGTAGCAGCAGGTTCATCTATCTGTATCTGCAATAGATCGTCTCCCCATGCCTGCTTTAGCTCCCTAATTTCTTGATTCACTATCCTTCCAAATTCCATTGCCAAATCATATCTGTCCTTGTAATACTCATTGAATGACCAATCCATGAGAGTGTATGGTCCTGTAATGGGTATCTTGATGTTCTTTTTATTTAGATTCTTCAGAAGAAGGACTTCTTCCATGTGGAAACTTTTGATCCTTTGAAGCTTATTCACAACGCTGCCCTTGTTGTAATATCTGTTGTCAAAGGATCTAACTGGGCCATGCATCGTAACTCCATTCAATCTTCTAATGGGGTGTTCATACATCTCCCATCTGAACATTTCGCCTCCAACACCTATGTTGTCCAGTCCTGCTTTCTCGTAAAGTTCAATGGTTTCTATGGTAGCCTTAGTTGCCAATTCATTCAGTTCAATTTCATTGAGAGATCTGAATTTTTTTGAAAGATAATCGGGCTTCCTGAAGGAGCCAATCTCCTGCGTAAGAAGGTAATTTGAATCCATCAAGCCACACCTCCCAAAAGTTCAACCTTTTTATCAGCTATCTTTCTTGGAAGAAAATCCAGATAATTGTTATGGGTAATGAGTAATTCTGGGAAATCCTCAACAAATTTTTTAAGTTTTTCTGCCAAATCATTCTCCAACTTTGTACTCATGGAATCCACAGCAAAGTATCCTGGTAGATTTGAAAATTTGGACGATAAGTATGGGTCATCAGTTATGAGTGAATAGACGCTTAACTTTCCAATATTGGAACTCTTTGAATTAACAGGAATTCTAAGAAACACTTTCTGACTAAATGAACTATATAATTCGACATCCCTAGGTGTTTCCTCATAAAAGAAAACTTTGTCAGTGTTGATAGTCTTCAATATCTGGTTGTAAACTTCCACAATCCATTCCTTGAACTTATCAAAGTCTGTACTCACCTGCGATAATGAATAGAATGTTCCTATTCCTGGCAGGAAGGTTAGATATCCATCAGAACTATTTGGTCTATATACAGGGCCTGGAATATTGTATTCAGAATCATTTACTTCCATAGGATTTCTAACCTCCCCCATTTCATTGACAATGGGCTTCCTATAAAACGTGTTGGTTTCAAAATATCTTGTCAATGGTCCCAATGAAATTCCATTAACTGAGGCCACTATGGGCCTAAAGATATCATGCCAATTGAAAAGTGGGTCGGTGTAGTAATCTATTTTGTTCACTTTCATCATATTGTAGAACTGGTCCTTTTCTTCGCTTATAATCTGCCGCAGATCATTTTCCCCAATGATTCCCCTTTCCCACCTTCCTATGCCTAACCTCAGCCTTTCACTCCTTGGGTATATCCCATAAATAAGTTTCCTCACAATCGTTTAAATCACCTCCAAAACTCTTCTAGCGAATTTATATCTCCCTATGGGCATTATGTGTATGCCATCGATATATCCCTTCAACTCGTCCACTGAATCTACAATTAAATCGAAAAACAAACTTTCCAGATCTGATGTATTCTCCATTTTCACCAAAAGATCAGGGGGGATGTCCAGATCCAGATCCCTGTAAAAATCTAAAGAAGCCTTTTTCAATATTGGAATAAAACCAGCAATTAATTTAAATTTTCTATTTCTGACCCAATCCTGCTTCAAAACATCAGGGTCATAGATGGCATGTGTTATGAAGAAACTACACCCTGCTGAAATCTTTGCATCCAATATTTCTCTCTCATTACTCCTGTGGGGGTTTGAAATTCCACCTATATTTATTTCCTTTCCAAATTTATTGGAAACTTCATTCACATATTCATTTTCCCTAAGGAACTTCATAAGGCCAACGGTATCTACCTCATCTACCGGTTTTGTAGCTAATCTGGGATTTATACTGTCCCCCCGCAGTACTAGGAAACTGTTTATTCCCACCTTGAGCGATGTAACAACCCTGGAAAGTATCATCAACTTGTTACCATCTCTTGGAGATATGTGAGGTACCAATTCAACATTTGAGTCTTTTCCAAATTCATGCAAAATCAAGATTGGGTCTATTGAAGGCAGCCCTCTTGGATTGTAGGGGCTGGTGGCCATATTTACATGATCTAAAATCAGATTCCTTGCTTCTTCTATATCCTCTAATCCGAGGGACTTATTTGAAGTAATTTCCACAGATTTAATGAATATATTAGGATTTTTTTCGAGTATCATTTCGGTAATTGGAACAATACTATAAAACAATAAAAATTTTTCTTCGGTAAAATTTCAAATTTCCAAATAGTTAATTTCAAGTTGACTGTCTCTTTCAGGATACAAACGATTTAAAATTCCCATCTATTCTTTTAAAAATGGGAAAATATAAATCCAGAGGGCATATACTGGTATCAGCGGGGTGGGGTAGCCAGGAAATCCCGACGGGCTCATAACCCGTAGATCGGTGGTTCAAATCCACCCCCCGCTATTTTGTAAAGTTAAATACTAAATCTGAGTAAGTTAATAATCCCACGAATCGTATTTTGCTAATCTAAAAGATGCTGAAAATAAATATAGAATGAATAAATTATAATTCTATCTAGAATCACACCAATTCTTCTAATAGAGGTGTTATATCGTTAACAGGCTTTCCATTCTCATGGACGGGGAACGTTACGAAATTCTTTTCCTTGTAATTTTTTAGAAGCTTGGACAAGCGCTCATCATAAGTTTCCTTTTCGTATTCAATGAATACACCCATGGGAATTCTATCTCCCCACTCTAGGGATTTTATTACTGCCTGACCCAATTTTTGCTTATACTCTTCTTCGTTCTTAGCCACGGGGTCCCATCCCTCCTTCTGCAGGTCATACAACCTCGAATCGTAATATTCCTTTGTGTTGATGTTGTTGTACGTGACGCACGGCTGCATCACATCTACCAAGGCCAGCCCCTTATGCTTTATGGCCCTAATTATGGTGTCTTTCAGATGTTTTATATTGTATGAATATGACCTGGCAACGAAGGTATATCCGGATGCCAATGCGAGGAAAATGGGATTAACGGGGTCTTTAATATTTTCAACCTGTAGGGATTTGGGACTCTCTCCATACGGTAGAGTGGGCGATGCCTGTCCCTTGGTAAGTCCATAGACTCCGTTGTCAAATATGAGGTATGTTAGGTCAACATTCCTCCTTCCTGCTGCAACAAAATGCTGAGTACCAATTCCCAGTGCATCTCCATCACCAGCAGCGGCAATAACCTCAAGTTCAGGATTGGCTATTTTTATAGCCTGTGCCTGAGCCAATGACCTACCATGCAGTGTGTGATATGCGTAAACGTTCACATAGTGGGGAATCTTGGAGCTGCATCCAATACCACCAGTCAATGCCACCTTTTCATTTGGTATCTTTAACTCTTGTAATGCCAGGGTCAATGCATTCAATATACCGAAATCACCGCATCCTGGGCACCAGTCAATTTCAACATTAGTTCTATAAGAATTAGGCATAAGTCAACACCACCCTCCTTTCATTTTTGGACTTATCAAGCCCTTCAATCAGCTCCTCAAGAGCTATGGGCCTTCCATTGAACTTGACTATCCTCGAGCTTACGTCAATTCCAGCATTTTCTTTGAGAATATCAGCCAGCTGGCCTGAATAGTTTTGTTCCACAGTTACAATCCTCTTATATTTATTGAAGGATTTTATTTCGTCAGCTGGGAATGGATGGAGGAGCCTCAACTGCAGATACGAATATTCAGGTCTTTCCCTTATGGCATCAAGTATGGCACCCTTTGGCGATCCCCATGAAATTATAAGGTTATCGCCATTTCCATAAAACTTGTATTTCATCTCATTAGGTAAATCTCCTAAAATTTTCTTCAATTTGCCCATCCTCTTATCCATCATTTTAATCCTATTGTCAGGATCCTCACTGAAGATGTGTCCGTCTTCCTCGTGCTCATCTCCAGCTATGGTGAACATTCCATTTTTAACTCCAGGAACAGTCCTTGGGGAAATTCCATCTTCCGTGAATGCATATCTCTTGTAGTTGCTGACTTCTCCTTCTAGAATCAACTTTCCACGATCTATCTTGAGCTTTGATGTGTCAAATTTTGGAACCGTATAGTTGCTCATAGCCATGGACTTATCGAGCATGACTATTACAGGTAGCTGGTATTTTTCAGCCAGATTGAATGATTCAAACGCATCATAGAAGGCTTCTTCATGATCGCCGGGTGCTATTACTATTCTTGGGAATTCTCCATGACCTGCACTTATAGCAAACTTCAGGTCGCCCTGTTCATGCCTTGTGGGCATACCTGTTGATGGTCCGGCTCTCTGGTAATAGAATATAACTACTGGTGTTTCGGTCATTCCCGCATATGAAAGAGCTTCAACCATTAAAGAAAATCCAGGTCCGGAGGTACTAGTAGCAGATCTCAGCCCTGTGTTGGCAGCCGCTATTGCCATGTTTATTGCAGCAATTTCATCCTCGGTTTGTTCAACTATGACGTTGTACTTGGACATCACACCTTCAAGATACTGTGATTCATCACTCGCAGGAGTTATGGGATAATAGGATTGGAACCTTAATCCAGCAGCAATTTTACCTATTGCTACTGCCTCAGCGGAATTTATAAGCATATTTCCAAAGGCCTTTCCTTTGGGAAGAGATATGCTCCTGTCAATTTTTGTTATGGAATATGTTTCGTCAACAACAGCGTTATTCAACTGTGCTATGTTAGGTCTCTTTGCAAAATTTTCACTTATTACTTTCTGTATGGCCTCTTTAGGTATTGAGACAATCTTTCCAACAACTGCCAGGGCAATGGTATTTTTCATAACGCTTAGCTCAGATAGATTTTTATTGTACTTGTTGGCAACATTCTGAAGAATCTTATTATATTCCACCTGTACAAACCTGGAGTCAAGGGGCTTTTCCTCCGTTATTATGAAACCGTTGCCGTCGACTTCGTCCTTATGCAATATTATACTCTTGGAATCAAGCGCGATTAGTATGTCAACCCTTTCCGAGTAACTCCTTATCAACTCGTCGCTAACTCTTACTCTAAAGTAGGAATGCTCCCCCTTTATGGTTGAGAAAAGCTCTGCGTTGCTAAATACATAATACCCAAGCCGAGCCATAACTTTTGAGAATGTATCTGAAGTGAAATTTATTCCACTTCCCTGCGGCCCAGCTACCATTAGGTTTAGGTCTTTCATAGTAAATCCCTTTCCTTACCTTATTGAGTCTTAACTTAAATAAATATTGCAATTTTTTTAAGTAATTCTTAAGGTGAGATTTTATAACGGTGAAATTTCAAAGGAGTAATAATTGAAAAATTTGATATTAGAAAAAATTTAAATCAAATCATTTATTGCATCACAAATGGCTGAGAAGAAAGGATCGGGTTTCCAATCCGCTGCAGGTCTGATAAGGTATTTCGAGGAAGAAGAGGATCTAGGTCCCATACTCGATCCCAAACTGGTTCTTTACATCGCCATAATATTTGGCGTAACTATTGAGCTATTGAAAGTATTCTGGCCTTTATAAATATGAAAAATTTTATATTCATAGGGCTAGCTTGCTTCTTAAAATTTACTGTATAAGTATTTTTTGCACGTAAAAAATATTGTAGCATTTATTCTAATTATAGAAGAGGCAATAAACCTTTTCACATATTCCGCGAAGTGGCAACTATAAATTTAAGAAACATTTCCAAGCGGTTTGGAAAAAATCTGGTATTAAAAGATATAAATTTAGATATTTCAGACGGTGAACTGTTGGTAATCTTGGGGCCGAGCGGATCCGGTAAATCAACCCTATTAAGGGTAATATCAGGCCTTGAAAAACCCGATACTGGACAAATTTATTTCGACGGTAAAGATGTGACAGATTCCCCTCCATCAGAGAGGAAAATAGGTATGGTTTTCCAGGATTATGCCATATGGCCACATCTTACGGTTGAAGAGAATCTAATCATGGTGATGGAAGCAGGGAGTTTTGGAAGGGCAAAAAGAGGTGAAAATAGAGGTGAAATAATTGAAATACTCGAATCAGTGGGCCTGGGTGATAAAATTAAGCGAATGCCAAACGAGCTTTCTGGTGGAGAACTGCAGAGAGTGGGAATAGCTAGGGCACTGGCATCAAAACCCAGGCTCCTGCTCCTTGACGAACCTTTAAGTAATCTGGATGAAAGAATAAGGAAGGAACTTCTCGTTAAAATTTTGGAAATTGTAAGAGACAGAAAATTAACCGCTTTAATGGTAACGCATTCTCAGGACGAGGCATTTGAAATAGCAGACAGGATTGCCATTATAAATTCTGGAAAGATAGAGCAGGTGGGTACACCCGAAGAAATATTCTTTAAACCGGTTAACCGATTTGTGGCTCAATTCATAGGCGACAATCTCCTTTTAGAGGGCAAAATTGAGGATGTCTCTACGGAACATTTCAAAATAAATTTGGGCGAATTGGGCAGTATTAAATACAGAAGGTTACAGGAATTCAATATTGGCGAAAAGGTATCAATTGTCATAAGAACTTCAGATTTAATTCTACGCAGGGAAATGGATGGCAATGGAATAGAGGCTAGGATAGTTGATGTGAAACGATTCAAAAACAGCTACAGAATATTTGTTGAACTCAATGATAAGAGAATAATAAAGTTCATTACAAACACAGCACCTGAAGGAAAGGATTCTTTGAAATACTTCATCAGTTTTAATACAGAAAAATCATTTGTCTTCAAGGATTAATAGAATTTGCATAATTTCTAAGAAATGTTCAGTTTCCGCATTAGCATTCAATCCCTTGATGAACAATCATGATTTTCACTATGCGCTATTAAATTTTTCCAATATACTATCACTGTGGGTCATTTCAACTACTTCATGAAATTTTTCTATTTTGCTAAGCAATAGTAATGCGAGAAAAATCACAGATCATGCGGCAAACATATGTTGCATTGGAAGAAGCCAAAGTATCTTCAAAGGTCTTGGCATTGGTCGCCGTTGTGATAATAGCAGTGGCGGCTTTAGTAGCTGCAATGGTTCTGAACGGACATGGTAGTCAATCCACACAGGCATCTCAGCAGGAAGTTGTGATATATGCCGATTACAGTGCTAGCGTTGCTCAACCTTTCTTTGATAATTTTACGAGGGATACTGGAATTAAAGTGATACCAGTTTATGGAGCCATGGGAACACTAGTTGGCAAGCTTGTTGCATCAAAATCGAACCCTCAGGCTGATGTTCTGTTCGGCGGCGCTCCATCCGCTTACATTGGGGCAGCCCAGCAGGGTGTTCTAATGCCTTATAAGGTCCCTGTACTTCAGAATTACAGCGCCTATGTCAACAATCCTTCTCTATATGCTCCAAACTGGACATGGTATTCATTCACGTATAATATTCTTGGAATCGTAGTCAATACTAATTTGATCAACAAAACGCAATATCCAGTATCATGGTGGAATTTAACTCAACCACAATACAAGGGAAAAATAATAATTGAAAATCCATCTACTTCCACAACAACTGGTCTGGGATTCTTCTCATTAATATGGCAGATATACATAAAACAATATGGTTTCACAAATGGAACCATCATGTTCAAGCAGTATGTTAGGGCCCTATTGAACAACACGATTCCACCAATAACACCGGATGATGAGCACGCTGAAACAGTTGTGGGTGAAGGAACTGGAGGCATCACTGTGGACTGGATCAATGGTCCCGTTCTATATCATGAGATAAACGGCTATCCTCTGATTCCCATTATGGTTCACCAGAATATACTGGGTCCAACGGCAATGGGAATAGTTAAGGGGGCTCCTCATCTTTCTGCGGCTGAAAGATTCATAAACTGGGTGCTGTCCTATGAGGGTCAATCATTACTTCCAAAGATATTCCTGAAGCCACCCATAATGAACTATCAGAACATAACACCTCCTCCATATTTCCCATCTCTGGCTCAAGAAGAGCAATACGCTTTCCCATACAACCAGACATTTACAGTTGAAGAACAGCAGAACATTACCAACATATTTAACCAGTATTCAAGCACAGTAGGTTGATCAGCTGTGCGCCCTAAATTTAATCTATTAATTGAATCGTTTTTTATTTCTTTCATAATAGCTTTCATGATTTTACCCTTATTTTCTTTCCTTCTAACAGCTCTGTATGGAGAGCCACTTTCTGTTCTGAATTTCAATACAAATCTGTTGAACGGTCTCACTCTTGAGTATTTCATTTATATTTTAAAAAATCCATATTATTACTATTCCATCTTCCATACCCTGGAGCTATCGGTTGCGGTCACCATTAGTTCTTTCCTATTGGCATTGCCGATTTCGTACGGAATGAGCTTCATTGATATCCCGCTTAAAAAGGTCATAAAATCTCTAATAATTTCAGGGTTATCTATACCAGGTTTAATAACAACCTATACCCTCATAATTGTGGCAACCAATTATGGCCTGTTCAGGGAACAGCTATATTCATTTTATGGCCTATTGGCTGTCATGACCGTGTCTTCCATCCCATTTATGGTAATATACCAGACAATTGCATTTGATAGCATCGATACTAGGCTAATTGAGGCCGCTAAGATACACGGTTTGTCAAGAATGAAAATTTTCCGTAAAATTACTCTGCCGCTGCTAATTCCAGGTTTTGCAACGGCCATTCTCATAGTTTTTCTCTTAAACACTGGTACACTTTCAGTTCCACTCCTTCTCGCGCCACCAGATTTCCAGGTTATCTCAGAATTGGCTTTCGTACAGCTATTTTCCTTTTACAACTGGGGGGTAGCTTCTGCTCTATTGGTAATATTGTTAATGATAAATCTGGTGGTCATATTGGGCTATATGTATTATATGAGGTCTAAGAGATATGCAACGGTTACCGGAAAAGCTTTCAGGCCATTTAAGAATGAAAATAGAATTTTGAAAGCAATAATCACAGTGTATTCGCTGTTATTCTCCTTATTCCCAATAATGGAAATAATAATAATGGGTCTCACGTCATTTTCATACAAATGGGTAGGTACAATCTTTCCCACGCACTTTACTTTTGACAACTTCTATGAATCACTTGGCCTTTATCCAAATTCTATTTGGTCAACCTTAATACTTTCTGGAGCCGCAGCTTTTTTGGCAGTAATTCTCTCCTTGATACCTACGTACTTTTCCTGGATCTACGGTTTAAGATTGAGGAGGACAGTAAATGTTGTGATACTTCTGATCTTCTCAATGTCCCCTGTTATAATAGGAATATTATTGCTCACCATGTTCAACAATAGCTTAACTGGATGGATGATAAATTCCGTACCGATTGCAGTAATATTTGGTTATGTTATCGGAAGGATGGGATATTCCAACAGAGCCTTGGACGTTGCACTATCTTCAATATCCAAATCTTTATTTGAGGCAGAAAGGCTCATGGTACGTTCAAGATTAAGGGGATTATCCAAAATAATAGTACCTCTATTGATCCCTGGAATCATAGAGGGTCTGGTTCTGGTATTTGTTAGATCTTCCATAGATTACGGAACAACAATTATGCTGGCACCAATTCAGTGGACCACATTGACCCTTGCATCCTTTGCTTTCCTAACCACCGGAGAACTTCCACAGGGTTCAGCTTTATCTTTTATAATAATATCCATAAACATTCCCCTCATGCTACTGCTTTACAGGAAGAGGAATTTGAACTTTAAAGATTTAACAGTAGCTTAATATCTATATTTTGATTTTCTTTTTGTAAATGAATTTCAATTTTCAAACAATCGGTAAGGAGGCAGTTTTATACGAAGAAGCTAAAGACGGAAGGATCAGGTGCACAGCATGCAACAGATACTGCATGCTAAAGGATGGTCAAATTGGCTTTTGTGGTATCAGGAAGAATATTGGTGGCAGGTTATATCTGCTATCCTACGGTTTAGCAATGTCAGATAACGTTGATCCCATTGAAAAGAAGCCATTATATCATTTTTTCCCAGGCTCTTATGTGCTTTCAATATCCACTACAGGATGTAACTGGATGTGCAAGTATTGCCAGAATTATGATATTTCTCAGAGAAGAAAAGTTGAAGGGATGAATTTGACACCTGAGGCCGCAGGGAAAATTCTTAAGAATAGATATATAGATGGAGTCTCATATACCTACAACGAACCAACCATCTTTGCTGAATATGCACATGATATAGGAATGAAAGCAAAGGAATTGGGAAAGTTCAATTTATTTGTGTCCAATGGATATATGAGCAAAGAGTCTATTCCTTATATTAGGGAATTCCTCGATGCCATAACAGTGGATTTCAAAGGCAATGGGAACGACATGTTCGCCAGGAAGTACATTGGCATTGAATCTTACAAGCCAGTTTTCGAGAACCTGAAACTGTTAAAGGAATCGGGATTACACTTGGAAATAACTGATCTGGTGGTTCCCGTCAAGGACATGGGCGATAGAGAGGAGGATGTACGGTATCTCTCTCAGTGGATATACAAAAATCTTGGTGATGATGTACCCTTACATTTCACGAGATTCCATCCAGATTACCTAATGATGGATGTTGAACCAACACCCGTAGAAATGCTGGAGAGATTTCACAAAATTGCGAAGGATGAAGGACTGAAGTATGTTTATACTGGAAATGTACCGGGCCATCCATTGGAAAATACTTACTGTCCCAGGTGTGGTTTTAGAGTTATTGAGAGGAAGGGATTCTTCGTTTCTGATATAAAATTGGGCAATGAAAACACATGCCCCAAATGCGGTGAGAAGATTGCCATAGTTGGAAGGGCAAGGTTGAGCAGGGATAGGTTTTGGGAATTCGCGTGAAAATTATATTATAGTCTGGAATATTTTCATGATCATGAAGGGAGCCATACTTTCAGGAGGATATGGAAAAAGGCTCTATCCATATACAAGGGATATTCCAAAAACTATGCTGGAATTGAAACCGGGCTTGACAATCCTTGATTTACAGTTATTGGACTTCAAAAGGAGCGGAATAGATGAAGTTTACATGCTAGTGGGTTACAAGAAGGAAGTAATTGAACAGAGGTTTGGAAATTCATGGAATGGAGTTAAAATAAAATATCTGGAGGAAGAGAAACCCATGGGTACTCTATGGGCCATAAGGAACCTTTATGATCATGATAAATCAGATTATATTATCAGGAATGGGGACACCATTTGTGATGCAGATCTGAGAAAACTGAGTGAGAGAACAATCAAGAATAATAAGATGATTGGTATAGTTGCCACGAAAATGGTATCACCATATGGTATTCTGGGCATCAAGGGGAATACCATTGTGGAGTTCAGAGAAAAGCCTGTCCTCCAATATTATATTAACGGAGGCATCTATTACTTCAGCAAGCAAGTGGGAGAAATACTGAACGAAGATTTTCAGGAGAAAGAAATAGAAAAAACGGTATTCCCTGAATTAGCTAAGAAAGGCAAAATTTATGCGTACAAGCACAATGGCATATGGAAATCGGTCGATTCCATAAAAGACTATGAAGAGGCCATGAAAATGTTTGAGGGGAGGAAGGATTACGACTTTGGTTATGTGACAGATAAGAACATAATGATGTACTCGGGAAAAGATGCTGAAATATCAGGAACTCTTACCTTAATTTTGATTCACGGGAATGCAAAGATCGATGGGAAGCCCATGCAGAGAGGGAAGGAATATAAAATAAATGGAAAGGCTATGATACATTCAATAGGTCAGATTTATTTATCTTATGGTGGTAAAATTGAAAATTGGTAAGAATGTCTTTATCGCGCACAACGCAACATTGATTGGAGATATAACTATTGGGGATAATGTAGCAATAATGTACGGAGCCGTTCTCAGGGGCGATCAGAATTATATAAAGGTTGGAGATGGATCAAATATACAGGATAACGTTGTTATACACTGCGATGGAGATAATCCAACTGAAATTGGTAAAAATGTATCGGTGGGTCATCTTGCCATTGTTCACGGAGCCAGAATTGGGGATAATGTGATAATTGGGATGGGATCAATCGTCATGTCTGGGGCAGAGGTAGAAGAAGGGTCCGTGATTGGTGGAGGGGCAGTTGTAACTGAAAAGATGAAGATACCAAAAAAATGCATAGCCGTCGGCGTTCCGGCAAAAGTTATAAGGTGCGGTGATGACGTGGAAGAATACGCAATAAGAAACGCATTAATCTATCAAAGATTGAGATACTTGCATGCAAGCGGCGAATTTGAAAGGTACATTACTGATTAAAATCTTCTATATTTCCTTCTTTAAGCTGCTTTTTAAGCATAGATATGATCTTTCTATTACCCCTGAGGTTTTTCATGGCATCCCTCATTCTCTTGTAATCCCTAAGAAGTTCCTTTACATCAGAGGTCTGTGTTCCTGAACCTTTTGCTATTCTGTCTATCCTATCCCCCTTAATAATATCTGGCTCATCTAGCTCTTCATAAGTCATGGAATCCATTATTACTTTATATTTCCTTATTTTAGATTCAGATTGATCTATAAGGCTTTCATCGATCTCCTTTTGTTGCAGTTTGAACATTGGTAGGGAGTCAAATAATTTTTTAAATAGGCCAGGCTTTGACATCTTATCCCAAATCTCATACATATCTTTAAGGGTGAATTTGCCGCTGGCCATTCTCTCTATGGATTCTTCCTCTATTTCTTCATGGAGTTCCTTGGCAGTGGCCATGAGCGTTTCCAAATCACCCATTCCAAGAAGCCTGGACAGGAATCTTGCCGGATTGAAGTATTCCAGGTCATCCAGATGTTCCCCTGTTCCTATGAATAGAATTGGTGCACCTGTTTTAGCCACAGCGCTTATGGCCCCCCCTCCCTTGGCGGTTCCATCAAGTTTTGTAATAATAACTCCGGTGATCTTTGCTGCCTTGTTGAATGCCTCTGCCTGCTTTCCTGCCTGTTGTCCAATGCTTGCATCGAGAACCAGCATGACCTCATCCGGTTTGGCGATTTCACCAATTATCTTTATCTCTTCAAGTAGATCATCATTTAGGGCATTTCTGCCACTTGTATCTATTATTTTTACATCCCAATTTGAATATTTGGAAAGAGCTTCCTTTACTATCTTACTGCTGTCTTTCTCTCCATAAATTCCAAAGAAGTCTGCTCCCACCTGCTTTGAAATTTGCTCCAGTTGCTCATAAGCACCTACTCTCTGGGTATCAGCTGCAATTAGAACAACTTTAAATCCATGTTTAATGTAGAATCTGGCAAGTTTGCCAGCACTTGTGGTTTTACCTTGACCATAGAGACCTACCAGCATTATAGTCGCAGGTTTAGCCTTAAACTCTCTGGGTTTTCCCAGTATGTTTAAAAGTTCCTCATAAACGATAAGTATGAGGTGATTTCTGGGATTTGAATTCTTGGGTACAGGTTCATTCTTGGCCCTTTGCTCTACCTTCTTGGTAAGTTCAATTGTAAGGTTTATATCAACATCTGCTAAAATTAATGCCCTCTGTATTTCCCTTACAACTTCATTTATCAGATTCTCATCAATGGACGTACTCCTTGAAATCTTTCTAAGGGTCTCCCTCAATGATTTAGAGAGAGATTCTAGAACCATTCTCGACCTCTACTCTCCAGGTACTGAATCCCTCAGGTTTTCTAGCCTAGTTTTCAATCTATTTAATGCATAGCTCAGTACTTGCCTGGGTGTAAGGCTTCCGTCTGTTTCGAAGTAAAATACAAATTTTGTATCATCTTCCGTTACTTTCAAGCTATCCATTCTGTAAAGCCGGGCTAAATACTTATTTGGATAATCTGTCGTGAATGTTACTTCATTTTCTGTTTCCTTTACAATATTTTTCCTGGCATTTTCAATTATTGTTTGAATGTCCGGCTCTCTCTTACTTACAGTGAGCTCCCTATGATATTTATATGAAGTGCCGCTAGTGACTTGGTATCTGGCATGTTCCTTGGCTGTTCCAAGCCATGCCTCAGCCTCAAGCATTATGGCCTGCCTTTCATTCAATTCCACTATTGGTATCTCCTTATCAACGGGTGCAAATTTTTCATCTCCCATGGATATTAAATCCTGAGATTTTACAACCTTAGGTCCAATTGCAAAAAGTGAATATGTTACCGTGCATAAGGAACAGCCTTTCCCGCCACAGCTGCATGTATCCCTAAAATTCATGGTTAAATCTGTGGGCAATGGGATAAGCCCTAGCCTGCTTGCAATCATCTCATCGAAAAGCGATGTGGAGGATGAATAAACCTTATCTTCACCCTGTCTGATTTCACCGTGATGGAAATTTACCCTGGAAATAGCCAATTTCGGTATGTCATTTATCAAGGTTCTCCTAAGCATATTTGCATATGCTGGGGAGATGCCCTCCACCATGAATCGAATCCAGTTATTTCCCTCTTCCAGAATTTTAATTGAGCTCATACCCTTCTTCCCCTTTTCCCACCTTTCTTTTTAGTTCCATCGTGGGGGATTGGGGTAACGTCTTCAATCTGAAGTATCTTTAAGCCGGCTCTAGCAATGGCCCTTATGGCTGCCTGTGCACCTGGGCCTGGGTTATGTGATTTTGATCCTCCAGGAGCCCTCACCTTTATAACAACATCGGTAACATCCTTTTCTTTCAGTTTCTCAACAATTATATCAACAGCCTTCATTGCAGCATATGGTGAGCTCTCATCTCTATCTGCCTTTACCACCATTCCACCAGACGCCTTTGCCAATGTTTCGGCTCCAGTGATATCTGTTACTGTTATTATGGTGTTATTCTGAGATGCAAATATATGGACAACTCCCATCTTTCCCATTTAACTCGCCTCCTGGTTTTCCTGAGTCTGTTGTGCCCTCATGGGATGAAGTTCATTCGCAAATGGAGAATCAGGTGCATATCCAATTGTATCCTCTTCCGCTTTCATAACTCTGTAACTTGGGATCGTTACTTTTCTGCCATTGACAACAATATGGCCATGGACAATCAATTGTCTGGCCATTTTTGGTGTCTTGGCAAGTCCTTTTCTGAATACAATTGTCTGTAGCCTCCTATCCAATAACGACTCCACATTTAATGCGAGAATATCATCCGCTGTAGAATTTTCACTTAAAATTCCATATCTAGCCAACTTACCTGCAATCTGCCTCATAAGCCTTTGAGCCTCTGGGTCTCCAGATCTCAACAATCCCTGTAGGTCCCTGGCATTAGCCCTAAACTTCCTTAATTCAGATTGAGCTTTCCACAGCTCTCTCTTATTTTTTAACCCATATTTTCTAACCAGTTTGTTCTCTTCTTTAATCCTCTGTCCTTCGTAAGGATGTCTTGGAGTTTCATATTTCTTCCTAATTTTTCTGGGGTCTCCCATTAAATCACCTCATCATTTCTTTGCTTCCTTTTTACCTTCTTCCTGCTTGGCAGGCTGTTCTTTCTTCTTCATAACACCAACAGCCAAACCTTTCCTGCCATTGGATCTGGTTCTCTGGCCCCTTACTTTCTTTCCCTTTTCATGTCTTATTCCTTTATAGGACCTTATCCTTTTCATCCTGTTAATATCATCCTGGACTGCGACATCCCATTCAGGGCCAACCTTTAATAAATTCTCTCCTGTTTGTATATCTAATCTATGATTTAAGGCCCATTCCGGATAAATCTCTCCATACTTCTTTTCCATGTATTCCTTGATTTCATTCATCTTATCTTCAGGAATTTCTCCCAATTTGGCATTCAAAGGAATACCAAGTTTTTTCAAGAGAATCTCTGAAGCCCTATACCCCATGCCTTTGATATTTGAAAGTGCATAAACTGCCGGCTTAGTACCATCTAAGTTGGTGCTCGCCAACCTAACTATATATCTTATATTCTCATTTTGTTCAGCCATCTTATCCCTCGGAAACGCAGAGCAATAAATAATTCTACATATATATTCTTTATGAGACCTACCATTATATTTAAATTCGTTTTGAAATTAAATTTGATTATTGATGGAATTATAAGTTACAATAATGTGCAAAAAACAGTTTTATTTCATTTCAGGTTAATGATGTTGGATGGATATCATAGAAAAGATTCCCTGGGATTATAAGGATTGTTTAATGAGACAGAGGGAGCTAAATTCAAAATGCTCTTCAGAATATTCTGAATACGTAATATTTACCGAGCATCCAGATGTTTATACGGCAGGAATACATTTTAATCAAGAAAGTATCATTTCAAAGGATGTTGAAATTATAAAAGTCGAAAGGGGTGGAGCTTTAACTTATCATGGTCCAGGGCAGCTGGTAGTCTATTTCATAATAAACTTGAAAAGGAGGGGGATAAATATCCTAGACCTCATAAAGAAAATACAAGAAGCCACAGTAGAATCCCTTTCACATTTTAATATAAATGCAGAAGGGAGGCTCCATAAAGAAACTGGGGTCTGGGTTGGAAACAAAAAAATTGCATCTATTGGCCTGGCGATAAAGGGGGATTGCACCCTACACGGCATAGCCATAAATGTAAGCACAGACCTGGGAAAATTCAACAAAATTAAACCATGCGACTTTGATCCAAATATAATGACAAGTATTTCTGAATTAACTGGAAGAGAGGTAAGCGTTATAGAATTCCTCCCTATATTTAAAGAGAGTATAATGAACAAATTGCGGTAGTTCCCCAGAGTTCTATTTAAATCTAATTTGTTATATATTTTTATCATTATTGCCAAAAGTTGAAAATTTATTTATCTCTAGAATCAATTAAGTTGCATGAGCAAGTATTACAATATGGACCCAAAGGAAGTTCATTCTGTGATTGCATCCAGGATGCTGGCAGATGGATTTGACATTGTACTTGACCTAGAAAAGAGCCATGGCATGATGTTATACGATTCAAGGTATGACAGGAAATTTTTGGATTTCTTCGGTTTCTTCGCATCAAATCCAGTGGGTGTGAACCATCCAGATTTAAATGATCCAGAATTTATGAAGGAGCTTATCAGAGCAGCAAAAAATAAGGTTACCAATTCGGACATTTATACGGTAGAAATGGCAGAATTTGTTAAAAAATTCTCTGATTCAGTGACCCCTGAATACATGAGATATTTCTTCTTCATAGACGGCGGAGCTTTGGCAGTGGAAAACGCTCTGAAAACAGCCTTTGACTGGAAAATAAGGAAGAATTTAAAACAGGGGGAAAAGTCGGAGATTGGAACAAAAATTGTACATCTGAGGGAGGCATTCCACGGACGCAGCGGATATACCTTATCCTTAACAAATACCTACGACCCGAGAAAGACACAATATTTCCCGAAATTTGATTGGCCTAGAATAACCAATCCAAAGATTAGGTTCCCGCTAGATGATAAGAATCTAAAGGAAGTGGAAGAAAAAGAAAGGAAGAGTCTTGAGGAATTGCAGGAAGCTTTTAAGAAGTACGGAAAGGATGTTGCTGCATTTATTTTGGAGCCAATACAGGGCGAAGGTGGAGACAATCATTTCAGAAGGGAGTTCTTTGAAGAATCACTGAAAATAGTGCATGAAAACGATGCCATGTACATTGTAGATGAAGTTCAATCTGGTATGGGAATAACAGGTAAATGGTGGGCCCATGAACACTTTGGAATTAAGCCAGACATTATAGCATTCGGAAAGAAATCCCAGGTATGCGGAATAATGGTCGGACCTAAGGTAGATGAAGTTGAAGATAATGTTTTCAGGGTACCAAGCAGAATAAATTCAACCTGGGGAGGAAATCTTGTAGATATGGTCAGGTCTAAGAAGTACATAGAAATAGTAGAAAGATACAACTTATTGAAAAATGTGGAGGTTCAAGGAAAGCATATTGTCGAAGAACTTAATGATATCTACAATAAATACCAAAATCTCGTTGAGAATCCAAGGGGAAGAGGCGTAATGGATGCTTTTGACCTTAAAAACGAGAAGATGAGGGATGACTTCTATAACCGCATTTATTCTAAGGGAGTTCTGGTGCTCAAAGCTGGAGAGAAGACTATAAGGTTGAGGCCTCCTTTGATCGTCTCAGATGAAGATGTCAAGTTATTTGCAGGCAAAGTAAGGGAAGTACTCAACGAAATGAAGTGAGTTTATTTCATTTAATTTTTCAATTAATTTCTTACAAATTATTTATAATCTCGCTTATATAGCACTCTAATGAGTTTTAATCCGAAACTGCCAGGGGAAGAAGAGGACGCATATCAGAAAGCGGAAATATATTTCGAAAGAGGGTCAAGATATCTATCATTAAAGAAATACAAGGATGCCATAGAGAATTATCTCAAGGCTTTGGAATATGTTCCAAATGATTATGAAACCAGGTTCAATCTTGCAGTTGCATATTTCCACAGTGGAAAATTCACCGAGAGTCTTGAAATATTGAAGAAACTTCTTGAAGAAAATCCAGAGGATCCGGATTTATATTTCAATATTGGGAGTATATATTTGGAAACAAACAAATTCAAGGAAGCCGTGGAATATTTCGAGAAGACCATTGATAAGGATAATCTTTATCTGGATGCATTTGTTAATTTGGGAAATGCACTTTTTTATTTGAAGGAGTACAAGGGAGCCATTGAGAATTACACAAAAGCCATTGAATTGGATCCAGCCAACCCAGATAATTATATAAACCGGGCCATGGCCTATTACCACCTGAAGGACAAGGCCACTGCACTCGCAGACTTGGAAAAGGCAATATCATTAGACCCAACAAATAAAAAGGCAAAACTGTGGATTGACAAGATTGAAAACGAGTTCAACGATCCTTAATTGATTTTATAATTTTTCCCAGCATGTTTGGATCCCTTTCTGCAATAGTCCCCGTGACAATAGTGGTAGCACCGGCATCTATGAACTCCCTCGCAGTCTGTGGGTCTCTTATGCCTCCTCCAACTATAACGGGTATGGTTACTTCCTGAGTAACCTTCTTTACCACATTTTTGTCGATTGGTCTGTCAGCCCCTGAACCTGCTTCAAGGTATATTGCTGAGAACCCTAACATCTCTGCAGCCAGCGAATACGATAACGCCGTTTCGGAGTCTTCTCTTCCAATCAGCATGGCTTTACCAACTCTTCCGACAGTCATACCCGGTTCAAATATTAGATAAGCCAATGAAATAACCTCTATCTTCATTTCCCTTATGGCCTTGGCGGCTTTCACTTGATGTCCTATTATATATTCTCTGTCGCTGGAGTTAAGTAGGCTCATGAAGAATATGGCGTCTGCCTTTGGAGATATGGCCGTTGAAGCTGATGGGAACAATATCACTGGCTTTTTTGTGTAACTTTTTATCATGCTGACAGTCCTATCCACAATTCCCATATCAGTTGCAGTGGACCCACCCACCATGATTCCGTCCGATCCAGAGTTGTTAATTATTTCCATTATTCTCCCTATATTCTCCTCATTAACCTTATCTGGATCTAAAAGTGTCAAATGGGATATCCTTCCATATTTCATATTATTCAATATCATATTGCACCACCAATTAGAAATGCCACAAGACCTACCAGCATTCCAAATTTGACGAATTCTTGCCCTCTTTTGGGATTTTTAAAAGAAAATGCTATGGAGATAAAGAAGAGAACATCTGCTGTGAGAACCGCCAACAAATAGAAAATACTCCAATGGAAGTAAAGGTACGGTACCGGAGATATGCTTATGGCTATGACCAAGAATACCGCCGCAAATACTGTACTCAACCGTTTTCCTATTTTCATGGGCAGCGTTTTTCTATCTATATCTCCTTCCATATCCTCTACATCCTTCACTATTTCCCTTGAGAGGTTTGCTAAAAATGCCATGAATGCAAAAATCAAAACCAGTAATGAAAATTTAACACTAAGAGAACCGTAAATAAAGATCAGTGCCACCAGGAACGATATGATTATATTCCCAATCAGCCCTGCTTTCTTTGCCTTCCACTCATAGCTCACTAGCAGTGCAATGGCAAGCAATACAATTAAAGAAAGTATTATCTTGAAAGTGAAAAGTGAGATAAGGTATCCAAATATGAAGAATACGATGGCCAATATCAGGGCATCATCCTTTTTTATTTTTCCAGAGGCGAGAGGCCTGTCAGGATGATTTATCTTGTCCACCTCAATATCGAAGTAATCGTTCATTATATTCCCTGCCATAAGTACAAGAAATACAGTCAGCATTGCAAAATAAATGTCAATATCGTACAGGGCACGAAAACTGCCAAATGAGATTATACCACCAATAATTGTCCCAAGCGATGCCATAACTGCATTCACAGGCCTCATGAGTTTAAGGAAGCCATTCATTTGTGTCAGGTTCAATTCACGCAATTAGATAAATTTATTTGAATCAAGTTCAAGTAATACAGAATGGTATATCTCATAGGGAGCATCAGTCTTTATCCCCTTATCATAGAAGTTTGTTCTACCTGCTTTATATCCCATTTCAACGATCCTTCCCATGATTTCATTCATGCTTATCTCATGACGATTTATGGAATTTGTATAGAAGAATAGCATCAGGTCTTCATTTTTCATATTCCCATACAGGAGCTTAGATCTGTCTGATAGTTTGCCCAGATCCAATCTGTCTAAAATTTCCTTGTCGTATAGGTCACCCAAATAAAGGGGACCTATGGTCTTCCCATCCAATGTAAAATTTTTAACAAATTCTATGGATTTTAGCGCCCGATTTACTCCACGATGTACCTGCATAAAAATTCTGATGTAGTGCTTATCCCTGATGGTCAGAAGTATTTTTGATCCAAGTTCCAGAGATGCCGCTAACTTTACAAGATAAGCAGCAAATATCCTTGTTGATATTTCTTTGGAATAGATTCCCCTTAAACCAATCCCTCCATACCTCAAATAACCCTTCTGAAGGAATTTCCCCTCAAGTACTGAGGTATCTGTCATTGTCACACCCAATATGCCGTGATTTTTAAGGTGTGCCAGTGAATTTTCAATAAATCCCACGGGAGTACCATAGGGATCCAGATCAATATAATCCCAAAATCTCTGTGCAACAGCTGCATTGAAATCCAAATTCCATACCTGAGCATTTAATCCATTCAATTTTACGTTTTCCTTTATTAGTTCTGAGTTTACCGGGTTATTGTCGTTGAGTATAACTTCCCACCCAGATTCCTTGGCAATCCTGATTCCCCTTATCCCTGTACCTGCCATTCCATCCAGAGCCAAGCCCGGTTTAAACAGCTTGAGAATTGAAACTGTGAAATCTCTCGAAGTGACCATTTCCTTGTTGTAAAATCCGCTGCTGGCCTTGCCAGGCCCTTTTGAAAATGCGCCTATGGCCTGAAATTTTGCATCTCCCTCAAATATCATATGGTGGATTCTTCACCTTTTATAATATTTACAATCTTGAATACTAGTACATTTCTGTTTATTGGATTTATTTCCAGATTCCTCATATCATCCCTCTTCTTCACTTCTTGCAACAATGGATTCCTCCCTTTCTTATGGATGGTCACAATCAGCATTTTATCCATGTCAAGGATCTCTTTGACAAGCTCTGTATATTGTTTGCTCTCCTGTTCAACTTTTCCAATTTCATCTATAACTATTATTTCTGCATTATCCTTAGCCCACTGAAGTGCGGGTATGGCTATCTGATCAAATGCTTTAATGTCAACGCCAAATTTACCAACCCTTATCCTAGAATTAATGCTCTTATGAGCAAATATAATTGAATTTTTTGTATGCCAGTCAATTACCCTTAATCCAACCGGCTCCTTCCCCTCGTATTCCTTCTCTGTAATTATACCGCCAACAACGTGCCCCTCTTTCTCGAGTATCTCTATAACCTTTTTAAGAACCTCAGTTTTGCCTACTCCTTCCGCACCGCTCAATGCCACTTTACTGATCATCTTTATCTACCTTGAAAAACATCAGTGGATAATTCATTTCATCTATGAACTTCATTTCACCAATTACCCTAGCTCCCATATAATTGATTTTAAGGGTTACATTTATCATATCTCCTGTAAGCGTCTTATATTTGTACACAGAGAGCTCTTTCCCAATCTTATTTCTGTCTATATTGACTTTCACTTCTTCTACAAATGGCTGAGCCTGAGTGGCCATTTCAATGGCTTTCTCGAGGTATTCAACATTGTATAGATTCACCGGTATTCCAGTATATTGGTGATATATAGCTCCAAGCTTTATTCCCGCTTCAAATATGGCTCTCTCGACATTACTGCAACTGAAAAATTTGGAAGCTGGATCGGGCATCACCCATTAATACATAATATTATAAATTATTTTAGTACCATTACTTACTGTGGAATATTTCCAATGTATTATGAAAAAAAGGGATTTTTTATTTGCTAGAGTTGATGGTAATCAAAAATAATATTGAAAAAAGGAAATCATTATCCTTTCATTAATTCCTCTGCGGCTAAGGCAGCTGCGATGTGTAGAAGGCCCCCATATATCATGGCTTCTTCATTTATATCAAAGTTGCTGCTATGCTTAGAAACCTCGATACCATTGATTTTTCCAGTTCCAAGGAATGCAAAGGCACAGCGGGTCTTTTTGCAATAAAAGGCAAAATCCTCTCCACCCATGGTAGGAGGGACATTTCTGTTCCTAATCAGTCCTTCTGAAAGTTTGTCTATTGCATGGGAATATTCAATATCATTCTCAAGTACAGGTAGCTCTTTTTCATACACTACCTGAACATGCTCATTTGAAAGCGATTTGATCTCCCTTTCAATAGTTGCAGCTACATTTTGGCTCAGTGATCGTGCTGTGCCTCCCATTTCCACAACTTGAGGTATCACGTTATTTGCGGTTCCACCTCTTATGTATCCTATAGAGACCACAGCCGGATCCAGAGGGTTAATTTTTCTGCTTGGTATTTCAAGAAGGTAATTTATTAGATGTGATGCCTCGGCAACAGTGTCAAATGCCAGATGAGGGTAGGCAGCATGCCCTCCCTTTCCAGTTATTTTGACGGTAAAATTGTCGACTGCTGCCATGGCTCCACCCTTCACAATATGGTATTCTCCGACATCCATGGAAGTCCAGGCATGAAGTCCAAAAATGAACTTTATGCCTTCAAGTGCACCGCCATTTATCATGGAAATTGCACCCTTGCCTATCTCTTCCCCTGGCTGAAAAATCATTCTCACCGGTAATTTCATCTCTTTGATAATTGGCATGATTCCGATCAAAATCGATGTATGCATATCATGGCCACAGGCGTGCATCCTGTTGGGTATTTCGGAAGAAAAAGAGAGATTAGTCTCTTCATTTATGGGAAGGGCATCCATATCAGCCCTAAGTGCTATGGTAGGATTATCGCTGAAATCTACCACAACACCATTTCCTATTCTCTCGTATTTTAAGCCAAAATTTTTAGCCTCAAAAACAACCAGATCAGATGTCCTGATGGTATCCATGCCAACTTCAGGGTGCCTATGAATATCTCTCCTGAGTTCTACCATCCTGGGGTATTGTTTGTTTACCTTTTCAATCAATAATTTTTTCTCCATCCTTCATCACCTTTGTGAAATACGGATAGTCAATAGTTATACCTATCCCCGGGTTCTTGAAAGGATAAATCCTCCCATTTTCCATGGTGAAAATCTCCATTGTTATATCCTTCCTGAAATATTTGTCATTGGGACTCGTGTCTCCAGGCAATTTTACATCATCCAGAGAAGCTATGGAGATGTTGAATGATCTTCCAATACCTGTTTCAAGCATACCACCAACCCATAACCCTACGGAGTTTTTCTTTGCAATATCTATTACCTCCAAAGTGTTAGAAATACCTCCCATTCTACCAGGTTTAAGATTTATGATATCTGCAATTCCAGATTCCATATACATTTTGGCTAATTGAGGAGATTCTATGGATTCATCGAGACATATCTTTGTTTGAATCTCCTTTTTTAGCTTCGTGTAACCAAGGAAATCATCCTTACCCAAAGGTTGCTCAATGTATTCAAGATTAAAATCATCCAATCTTTTTAATGTTTCTAAGTCATCTAAGGTATAATCCTGGTTTGCATCTACGCTCAATGGAATTTTGGGGAACCTTTCCCTTATAGCCTTTAAAAGTTCCACATCATGCCCTCTCTGTATTTTGACCTTGATCCTTCTATAGCCTCTCTTCACTGCATTCTCAACATTTTTCAGGGTATTATCAAGGCTGGACATCCCTATGGAAATTCCAACATCAGCATATCCCTTGGTCTTGCCAATGAATTCATGGAGCGGTTTGCCCTCTTTTTTAGCAATATAATCATAAAGCATCATTTCTAGGGCTGCTTTTGCCATGTTATGACCATTAACATATTCAGACAATTCTGAGAACTCTTTAGGATCCTGAGTTTTCTTCAAGATTGGGGCAAGGTGCTTCTTAATAACAATAATTTCAGCATCGTTGAATTCATATGAATATCCAGGAGTTTCGTCTGAAACCATTTCCCCATAGGCCTGTACTTCCCCATCATCATATCTCAGAATCACAGCCTCTCTCTCATATTGTACCCCAAAGCTTGTCCTGAACTCTTGAATAAGGGGGATTGACACTTTAAAATAATGTAGCATAATAAGAGATGTTTAACCCATTTATTAATATTCCATAATAGTCAGTTTACGAAGTTATGGATTCCTTAAGTGCCTTGACAATTTGATCTATGTCCTCAGAGGAAGTCAATTTAAGGAAAACTTCTTCCAAGTTTTTATCCTGGGAGGAAACATCTTCTATGCTTCCAGTGTACTTTACTGAGCCTTTATCCATTATGGATACTTTCTTGCATATATTTTGAGCTATCTCTAATATGTGAGTGGAAAAAATTATTATCTTTCCTTCTTTGGAAAGATCAATCAGGAGATTCTTGAAAATCTTTGCGGATTTGGGATCGAGGCCATTGATGCTTTCATCCAGAATAAGGATCTTAGGATTGTGGAGGAGAGATGAAATTATGGATACCTTCTGCTTAGTGCCGAAGGAAAGTGATCCAATAAAATTATCCATGTATTCCGAAATTCCAAAGGCATTAGCCAGCTCATCTACTCTCTTCTCCAACACATCTGATGAAACGGCAGGAGCCCTCATGCTCCCGATGAATTCGAAGTATTCTCTCGGTGTCAGTGACTCATACAATACTGGAGTCTCAGGTACATAACCTACAATTTTTCTTATTTCAATTGGCTCCCTATTTGGATCATATGATTCTACAAGGACCTGCCCAAAGTCATATTTCAACGTGCCCGCCAGAATTCTCATAAGAGTTGATTTGCCAGAACCGTTTGGGCCAAGAAGGCCGAATATCTCTCCCTCTAATATTTCCAGGTTTATGTTATTGAGGACCAGCTTATTTCCGTATTTCTTATAGAGGTTCTTTGCAATTACAGCCACTATTTCAATAACCATAGCTGCCTAATTTACATTTCGAAGTTAAGGGGATGTAAATTTAGATATATCAAAAAGGCATGAATTGACATGGTATCTACCCTGTATAAGAACATAACTCCTTCCGCCACAATATCCCTAAATAACAAATTCTCGCAGTTGAAGGCGCAAGGGAAAAGTGTTATATCATTCGCAGCTGGAGAGCCAGAGCCTACAACTCCCAGTGAAGTGATAGATTATGCATTTAAAATGGCTCAGGCAGGAAAAACCCATTACACTCCGTCAGCTGGAATTCCAGAATTGAGAAATAAAATAGCCAGGAAATACTCAGAGATGGTATCGAAAGAAATATTGCCTAACCAGGTAATAATTTCGGTTGCAAAATTTGCAATTAACATGGCAGTGGGATCTGTAGTTGAGCCCGGTGAGGAAGTCTTGCTTCAGGATCCATCATTTTTGTCATACCCTGAAATTGTGAAGCTATTTGGAGGGAAGCCCGTCTACGTTAATTCCAATGAGGATGGATCCATTGATATCGAGGACCTCAAGGAAAAAATAACTCCAAGGACTAAAATGCTGCTTTTGAACAGCCCTGCCAATCCGCAGGGATGGGTGGCAACACATGATCAATTGAAAGCACTTGCAGATATTTCTTTGGATAAAAAAATATATGTGATGTCAGATGAAATTTATGAGGATATTGTCTATGAGGGGAAACACGAATCAATTATACAGTTCCCAGGCATGGAAGAATTGACATTTGTTGTAAATGGTTTTTCTAAGAGCCATGCCATGACTGGCTGGAGAATAGGGTACATAATCTCGCCCAAATCACTCGCTCCATATCTTGATGCATATCAGCAGCATACAATTACATGTGCACCATCAATTTCCCAATATGCAGCACTGAAAGCCATGGATGATAAAGATTTTCCAAAGAAATTGAAGGAATCATTCCTTGAAAAGAGAAATAAAATTTACGAAATACTTTCAAAGAGCGACAAATTGAAAGTGAGCCTTCCAAGAGGTACTTTCTATATATTCCCTAGGCTATTGAATGGGATGGATGGAAATAAATTCAGCAACGATCTTTTAGAGAAGAAGGGTGTCTTGGTAACCCCAGGTGAACCGTTCGGTCCATCATCAAAGTTCAATTTTAGAATCTCCTATGCACTGCCCATGGAAGAATTGATTGAAGGGGGCAATAGGATTCTGGAATATCTGGGATAAAATTACTTTCTCTTTTTCCTATATTCAGTATATTTCATTAAGTCAAATTCCAAGTTATGCTTTATTTTTTTGCTAGTCAGATATCTGCTAAGAGATTCAGACACATCCCTGACATATGCCTCAGGAAGAGGAGACAAAATTGTAATTTCCTTTCTATGGAGGGGAAAGATCATCCTAAGCTTTCCTTCCCTATTATAACCTTCTGGCTTTCTGTTATTTTTTATATCAAGCATATTAATGTAAATTATAACGTCCCTGTGATCAGGTTCTTCTTCCAGTTCACCTGTTTCTTCGAAAAAAAGTTCCATCAAGCCCTTATAACTCTTCTCCAGATATTTCCATTGGAAGTCATCAGGGAAAATTATGTGTCCGCTCCAATTTTTCATACAACAGACCTCTTCTTGCGCTTAACAGTCATGGGAATGGCATCATTCTCAAATTCTATTAAGGCAATTTTTACCGGGTCAATCACATCTTTTGGAATGTCAACAAGGATAGGAGCCCCCATTGATATTTGAAGAGCTCTGGCGCCTATAATCCTGGCTTTCTCATATTTAGTATATTTTTTCTCAACCATAGGAGCATTACCTCCAAAATTATTTATTAAGTCCAATGAGTCCGCAGTCAACATTGACACCTATAACAAACTGCCTAAAAAGTTTGCTATGCTTTCAAGGAAATGCTCATCTTTCTTGTCGAAGGGATCAATTAAATCGCTGTCTATATCGATTTCCCCTATAACTTTCCCGTTTTTGAAAATAGGTACAACTATTTCAGATTTTGTGTTTGGAAAGCAGGCAATATACCTACTATCCTTAGAAACATCGGGCACTACCACTGTAAATTGCTCTTTAGCCGCTAGACCACAAATTCCCTCTCCTATTTTTATTCTAACATGTTCTGTTGCTTCTGGCCCATCCCAGGCTCTAAGTACAAGATCGTCCCCTTCTACCATGTAAATTCCAACCCAATTATATTTGTCAATTTTATTTCGTAAGAAACTCACTGTATATTTTAATGCATCTTTATGATCAAAATTTTCCTTGTATTCTTTCAGGAGACTTTCGTAATTATATTTTTTGAACTCCATTATTGTGAATTCTATTACGGTATAAAATTTTAATTGGAAATTTAAAGTGTATGAATTTCAAAATGCTGAGATAATAGTCTATGATGTCACCACTCGCTTGTTAATTGAAATATTTTGATTTTTAGTTATGAATGTAAAATTTAATTAATGGAATCACAATTGCATCAGAGATGCTTTATCTGGTTAGTTATGAAGAATTGGCCGATGGTAAGAGAAAAGTAAGGATATCTAAGGATGAATTCATGAAGATCTATTTCGAATTATTGAAGGATGGAAAATCTCAATATAATGGCGAAGCTGTGCTATTCCCAGAATCATTGATTGAGAAGAATTTAGATTTTCAAGATGTAAGGCAGCTGTCAAGTTCCGTAAATTCCAAAATTATGAAGGAAAAGATAACAGAAGATCAAATTATAGATAAACTGGTAAAAACCATGGATGAAATTGATAAATTCATAAATTTTGTGACCCTTAAGAAGGAAGAGTCAGAAACGCTTGTAAAATATTCAGATAAGGTGGATCCTGCAGCAGGAAATCTCTTTCATGAGATGGAAGAAAACCTGCTCGATTATAGGAACAAGCTGGATTTGATGCTTAAGACGTATGTGGAGAGGAATGCTCCGAATACCTCCTCCCTCATAGGGCACAAGGTCACTGCAAGACTTATAAGTCTATCTGGAGGAGTAAGAGAAATAGCCATGAGTTCTTCAAGCACAATCCAGATATTGGGAGCAGAAAAAGCATTTTTCAGATTTAAAAAAGGAAAAGGAACACCTCCAAAACATGGAATTATATATGAAATCCCTGACATATATAAGGCGCCCAGGAAACTTGCGGGAAAGATTGCAAGGGTCTATGCCAATGGGATTGTGAAGGCTGCAAGGGCAGATATGGCAGGAATAAAATCAGATATACCTCAGATTACCAAGGAAAAGATAGAGAAGATCAAGAGGGAATTTAAACAGAATTAGCTTCGTTTGGATTGCTGATTGGAATCGGATATTTTCCAGTTAAACAACCCAGGCAAAGTTCATTTTTTCCAAGTCCAATAGCTTCTACCAAACCATCAACTGAAATGTACGCAACACTATCGGCTCCAAATTCCTTAGCCAGCTGTTCCATACTCTTACCATCTTTCGCCACAAATTGTTCCTTTGTCTTCATATCTATCCCAAGGTAACAGGGGTACCTTATTGGGGGTGACCCAACCCTCACATGTACCTCTCTGGCTCCTGCATTCTTCAATAATCCAACGATTTTCCTCATGGTATTCCCGCGAACAATGGAATCGTCCACAAGAACTACCCTTTTGCCTTGTATAACTTCTTTTATGGGATTTAGCTTTATATCCAGCTCATCTTCCCTCTTATTTTGTGTGGGCATAATAAATGTCCGATCCACGTATCTATTCTTTATCAAACCCTCAACAAAGGGTATTCCTGATCCCAATGAATAGCCTAATGCATGTGACCTTCCTGAATCAGGTACGGGAATAACTATGTCCGCATTAGCAGGTGATTCCCTGGCCAAAATCTCGCCAAGTTTTTTCCTTACCTCAAATACATTCCTCCCATCCATTGTGGAATCAGGCCTTGCAAAATAGACATATTCAAACATGCAGTGTGCCGGAGATGCATTTCCGAATCTGTGACTCTTATAACCGTCCTTTGTTAATTCTATTATTTCTCCTGGATAGAAATCCCTTATGGTTTTACCTCCTAGCTGTTCAAAAACAACATTTTCCGATGCAATTCCGTAACCCATTCTAGTTTTACCAAGTACCAATGGCCTTATGGCATTGGGATCCCTTACTCCAAAAACCCTTTCATTTATCATTATCACTAAAGAATACGCACCCCTTATCCTGCTAAAGGTCAATTTCATTGCATCAATGGGATCCTCTCCCCTGGCCAAATTTATTGCAAGCAGCCTTAATATTACTTCAGTATCAGATGTGGTATTAAAAGAATAGCCCTTGGATTCGAGCTCAGACCTTATTTCATCCGCATTGACAATTTCGCCATTGTGTCCGATTGCGATTTCATACTTTCCAACCCTCGAAAATATGGGTTGTGCATTGTCTATTATAGAGGAACCTGCTGTACTGTACCTTATGTGCCCAATTCCCCTGTCTCCGGTTTGATCAATCTTAATCTGCGAAAATACTTCTCTGACCAGGCCCATCCCTTTATATATTTTTAAATCTTTACCGTTGTAAATAGAAATGCCGGCAGATTCTTGGCCTCTGTGCTGAAGAATCCTAAGAGATTGAATTAATCTATACTCTACCCCATTTTCCTCTACTAGCGCAACTACTCCGCATTTATCACTTGCTTTTTGCCCAACTGTATTCCCTAATTCTAGGGGCAGGATATCCACAGTGTGCACACCTCTTTTTCTGGACATTGTATGCGTGATGTCCACATCTCCTGCACTTTATATGAACTTTTATCCTGCTCCTCTTACCCATGGATGGAGTTCCTCTCATTTATTCACACCTCCGAAGGCGAAATATAGACAACCACATCCCCTCTGATAACAGCTACAGGTAGGATTCCATTTGATTTGTTGTCTATAATTTCCTCTGCTTCCTTTATTACCAGATTCATGTGCTGATCATATCCATCTAATTTTCCCCTGTACTCTCGGTTCCACTTCACCTTAACTAGTACATATTTGTTAAGACTACTTCCCAGTAATCCCAGGGGACGTGATTTGCCTTCCATATTTCCCCTTATTCATTATGGATATTTAATCTTGCGTTATGGTCCATGAATTCAAAGTAAAAAGAGGATTGCCGCGTATAGCTCAAATTGGTAATATGGGTTTTCAAACTTCTATTTTCCAATAAGTTGACTACGATGATTAATGATTGTGAAAATATATTTTAGGTATCATTATATCACTACTCAATGAGTAAGATTGCAATAATTGGTGGATCTGCAGTGGGAAACCTGCTGAACAAGTCTAAGCCAGTTTTGATTCACACACCCTATGGTGAAACATCATCACCCATAGAAGTGGGAGAAATCAACGGTGTGGAAGTTGCTGTTTTGTACCGGCATGGAAGGCCACATAAAATTCCACCTCATAAAATAAACAACAGGGCAAATATATACGCTCTTAATCAGATGGGAGTTGAAAGGATTATAAGCATATCGGCGGTAGGTTCATTGGATATTAACTTGCCACCTGGTACAATAGTTATTCCCGATCAATTTTTTGATTTTACGAAAGGTAGAACCTATACCTTCTATGATGGACCGAAAGTAGTTCATATTTCCATGGCTGATCCGTTCTGTCCTGAACTGTCTGAAATAGCTTACAATGAAGGGAAGAACATGGGAATAAATATACACAGGGGTTCAACATATGTGTGCATAGAGGGTCCAAGATTCAGTACCAGGGCTGAGTCAAGATTTTTCAAGCAGATCGGAAATATAATTGGCATGACATTGGTACCAGAGATAAATCTAGCAAGGGAAATGGGAATGTGCTACCTGACTCTGGCAACAGTTACGGATTTCGATGTGTGGGCCGATAAGCCAGTTTCTGCATCAGAAGTAACGAAGGTAATGAAGGAGAATGAAGAAAAGGTTATGAAATTGCTGGAGAGGATGCTCCCCAAGATACCTGAAAATAGGGGATGCAGCTGCAGGAGGAGCCTGGAGGAGGCATCATTATGAAGGGTCAATTCTTAGGGGGAGGGAATGAGGTAGGAAGACTTGGCTTTGTCCTGGATACTTCCTTTCACAAATTTCTATTTGATTATGGGATAAATCCTACAAAACCTCCACAGTTCCCTGCTTTAGCTCCAAAGGTGGACGCAGTATTTCTTACTCATAGCCATTTGGATCACGTGGGTATGGTACCCTGGTTAGCGAAATCATCACCAACCAATGTTTACGGTACTCCGCCAACGTTGGCAGTTACGCCAATATTACTTTACGATACTGTGAAAATATCCACCATAGAGAGCACATCCTTGCCTTATGAACGGGTGGATGTAGACAACATTATTGAGGCCTTCACACCGATTGAATATGGTGACATTGTGGAATTCAAGGATGTAACAATTTCAGTACACAATACCGGTCATTTGCCAGGTAGCGGAATGTATTTGATTCAGAACGATAAAAAGGTTCTTTTTACCGGAGACATTCAAAGCATAGATACCCACCTTTTGACAGGAATCAAGCCTATAGATACCGATGTCCTAATCGTGGAGAGCACCTATGCGGGGAAGGAGCATCCTCCAAGGAAGGATGTGGAAGAAAACTTCATTGATTCCATAAGGGAGGTAAACGAAAGGGGAGGGGTGGCAGTAATTCCAGCTTTTGCAACAGGAAGGGCTCAGGAACTCTTAATGGTCCTGGAAAATACAGATTTCGAAATATGGATGGACGGAATGTCAAGGAGCGTTAGCAATGTGCTTCTTAATTATCCAAAATACATTAAGAATTTCCCCAGATACAAGAAGATGCTTAAAAGGGTAAGGCAAATCAGGAACAATTACGATAGAGAAAAAGCCATGGAGGGCAATGTAATAATCACCACAAGTGGAATGCTTGACGGTGGACCGGTTTTGAACTACATATCTCAGCTAAATGATCCAAAACACGGTTTATTCTTAACTGGATATCAGGTAGAAGATACAAATGGAAGGATGCTTCTTGAAACAGGTAATATAGATCTGGCTGGAGTAATTACAAAGGTTAAGATGGATGTGAGATTCTTTGACTTTTCAGCCCATTCTGGACATAAGGAACTTCTGAACTTCGTCGAAGGTTGCAGGCCTTCTACAGTAATTCTCATGCATGGAGAAAAAAGGGAAGAATTGGCAAAGGAAATAACAGGATCAAAAGTTCTCCTACCAAAGAATGGAGAAGTTTTTGAATTCTGAAAATGAGAGTCAGGGGCAGATTAGCAGATAGGATTCTAGATTTTCTTTCAACCGGTGAAAAGACACAGGTAGAGATAAGTCGTGCCCTGGGTTTATCAAGATCCAGGACCTCTGAAATCCTCTCTGAACTGGAAATCCAGGGGAAAATAGTTAGGAGGAAGATTAGTGAAAGGACCATAGAAGTCAGGTTGAACCGGGATTCGAATTTGATTGTTGGAATTCTCCCAAGCTCAGAATATGTTTATCTCATAGAGGCAATGGAAGATTTAGGATTAAATTACATACTGAAGATTTTCAATAATAGTCTGGAAGGGTTTAAAGAGCTTATACTGGGGCATATAGATATACTTGCCAGCCCACTTGTATCCGGTTACATATTCTTCCTCCTTGATGAAAGAATTAAGCCAATCATGGGTATCGCAATGGGAGGTGGAGGGGTAATCAAGAGATCGAATCAGGGCTTGCTGGGCACCACTCCATTCTCAAAGATGGACAGATTATCCCGGCAACAAAGTGGTTTCCAGATAGTCTACTATAAAGGGATAGAAGAACTGCTGCAGGCCTATGAACAGAGGAAAGTTGATGCCATCAGCATATGGGAACCATACTTGACACTTTATGGCGGTGAACCGGAAAATATCAAAGAAACATGCTGCGCGCTTTTTGGAAATCTGGATAAGGATCATAGGGAAAAATTAATCAGAAAATATTCTGAGCTTACTGCAAGTAAATTGGCACCTGAAAGAGGTATTAAAATTATCTCCAGTAAATTGGGATTGGAGCCGGATTTGATTGAAAAATCATTGAAATCCTATAAATTTGACCATAGTATTTCGAAAGATGATCTGGAGAGACAGCTGAAAGCCTTAGGTATAGGGATGGCAAAGAATCTAGGTGATTTTCTTGGGGACAGAGATAAAGATTCCATTTGAGCTTTATAGGTGGCAGGCAGAAGCACTGAACTTTTTGAAAAATTCCAATAGCAAAATAAAGATATTAGAGAGCCCCACAGGATCAGGAAAGACACTGGTTTCATTGATCTACGCATTGGAGGCTTGTGAGGATTGTAAAATAGTTTTTCTCACCAGGACAAATTCACAAGTGGAGAATGTTTTTAGGGAGTCAAGGTTATTGGGCCTAAAAAAGGTAATATCTTTTATGGGAAGAGGGGAAACCTGCCTTTTTAAGAAGGTAAACCCGGAGATGCTTGAGGGGGATCCGGAAGAGCAATCGCGCCTTTGCCAAAGGCTCATACAAGACAGGATGAATGGTAAGGAAGGGTGTTTCTATGAGACGGATTATGACATGGGATGGGTTGCTGACATCATACGACCGCAGGATCTCATCAATTTAGGGGAGCAGTTTGGTTTCTGCCCATATTTTGCACAGAGGGAGCTATTGAAGGATGCCAGGATAGTGGTATCAACCTACTCCTACCTATTGAACCCTTACATCAGGGAAAGGTTCATGGACTGGATAGACACCCCTATGGAAAAAATAATAGTCATATTCGACGAAGCACACAATGTGCCTGAATTTTTGAGAATGATTAACTCCGGATCCATTGGTGTTGGTGACATAAGGAAAGCAAGGGATGAAGTAGAGAAATATGGCGATAAAACCTTTAACAATATAAGCCTAAGTTTAAGTCTAAATTATATAGAAGAGGCTCTGGAATATATATTTTCAGAAGGTCCCAGAATACTTACCCCGGATGATGCAAAGGAAGCATTTATGAAATCCTTCTCATCTGGAACCATAGAGATATCAAAATTACTGGAACAGATGGTTTACGTGGGTGAGGGGATAAAGGAGATAAAGCTGAATGAGGGAAAATTGCCTAGAAGCTACATTTACAGAGTAGCGGTTCTGTCGCAATTGCTCATGGAGGACTCGGGAGCGGAGTTTGTAAGGATAGTTGATGATTCAGACCGGAGAATAAACCTCAGATTCTTAGATGTGTCAAACCAGCTTGCATTTTTAAAGCAGTTCAGGAACACTGTTTTCATCTCTGGAACATTGACTCCCTTTGAAAAATTCAGGGATGAATTAGGAATCCAGGAGGCAAGCGAGATGGCAGTAAGTGTGCCATACCTTGAAAGCAATTTAAGAGTATTCTATACAGATGAGGTCAATCTGAGCTACACCAAGAGGGCAGAAAGTGAATTGAGACTTTTGGAAATTTTAGAAGATTTCATCAACAGGACATCCTACAATACCATGGTATTTGCAACATCCTATGAACAGCTATCCAAAATAAGGGATCTAAATTTCAATAGAAGGATATACTTCGAGAGGAAGAACATTACCAATTCAGAACTTACCGATATGATTGAATCTTTTAAACATAACGGCGGGGTCCTATTGGGCGTAATAAATGGCAGGCTCTCAGAAGGATTGGATCTGCCAGGGAAGTTGCTTGAAGTTGCAGTAATTGCAGGAATCCCATATCCAAAGCCATCTCCTGAAACCAACGCTATGGAAACTTACTACGACATGAAATTCAAGAAAGGCTGGTATTATGCATATGAGGCCGTGGCTACCATGAAATTGAAGCAGGCCCTAGGTAGATTGATCAGATCTCCTAAAGATAGGGGCGTTGCAATAATATTGGATTCAAGGGCAAAAAGATTCAAAAAGGCTCTACCTAATCTATATAGATCAGAAAACCTGGTAGATGATACTATAAATTTTTTGAATCAATAAGGAACATCCTTCAGCTTCATTTTAAAACCGATTATATTAACCGCCCTGTGCAGTAATGGAGTCAAGATAAGAATTGCTATTATTCCTGGCCAGGGGAATAAATCAAAGAAATTACCTTTCAGGTAAAGATAAACTAAGAATAGTGAAACTATTGCAAACGGATACTGATCCAAAAAAAGCACCTCCTCTCCTGGCTCAAAATTCAATTGCCTCTTAAGGAATGAACCAATTAAATCGCCAAGCATGGAACCAAAAGATAGAAGCAGTACTATGATTATCGAACTGTAGAAATTATTGGAGTAAGATAATGCTCTCCAGTAAATTCCAATTGCAATTATTACTATTCCAACAAGGACACCTGCCAATCCTCCCCCCAGGAAGCCTGATAAAGTTTTATGATCTCCAAAAATTCTTCTTCCCCTAATCTTCCTACCGCCATCTATAATTATCTTTCCACCGAAAATTACTGCGCTAGGATTAGCAACATACGAAGGCAGGAAAAGTATAATTGGGATTATTATGGATGTGAGCCAATTCACAGGACTTTAACATTTTCCCATTGTTAATTTTTCCCATAAATCTATTTAAATGCATTAACATTAACGTGCAAATGGAATCCTCCAAGCCCTCTATAATCATGTTGCAGAGCGGCATAGGACTTATATTGGGATACTTAACTTTCCTCATAATTTTCAGATATGCGGGGGTTGAGGCTTACGGAGTGTTCTCTTTTGCACTATCGTTCGGCCTTCTATTTAGTTTCATAGGCGATCTAGGGTTGAATACAGCTCATGTAAAGATGATATCATCAGGCAAGAACAGGGCCGAATACAATTCAGCATTTTTCCTTTTAAAAATATCCATGACCTTGATCTACATTGGAGTGATGCTTCTCTCTCTATACGTATGGAGGGTAGTGCTGCATAGGGGGTTTGAAACCAGATTTGAGCTAATAAGTATACTGTTGTTGATTCCCTATTTCTTTTCCCTTCCATTGATACAGGGCATAAGGAGCTTCCTAACAGGTACCATGGAGGCGGCCAAATTATCCATTCCAGGTATAGTGGAATCCTTAGTGAGGTTCCTATTGATTGTGATTTTTTTCACGATAAATTTATTTCATGTTAGGAATGCGCTGGAATACTCGATGTACATCTCCATAGCATATAGCATCTCATATGTAGTTTATTTAGCCATGAACTTATACTTTGGAAGGCCATGGAAGTTCAAATGGCCAGATTTTTCCATAATCAAGGAATATATGAAGTTCTCATTTCCTTTGCTAATTGCCACGGTTGTGGCTACAATTTCTTCCAATATTTCTCAAATATTGATTCAAACCTTCTTCCATGCTTATGAGCTTGGAGGATATTCGGGAGACCTTAAGATAATTCAAATTATTAGCACATTTGCTGGATCCATAACAATCATGATACTTCCAATGCTTGCAAAAGACTCAAAAGATATGAACGAATACAAAGGAAGGGTTAATTACATAACCAAATATCTTATTATGCTGCTATCTCCATTGATAATATTCACCATAATATTTGCAGCCCCAATTCTTAATTTATGGACCTCTCAGTTGATATCATTCGAGCTCCCATTAAGGATTATGCTGCTATCAGTGTTCTTTTCTGTAGTATCTACAACTTTCATAAATCACTTTAATGCTACATCCAATACAAAGGTATCATCCTTCATAAACATATTCAACTCAGTGCTTATTATAGCACTGGATATAATATTGATACCATCAGAATTTCTAGGCTTAAGGCTTATGAATCTGGGAGTTATGGGCGCAGCCTTAGCCATGCTTATATCTTCATTTATAACCTTCCTATACTCACTATTCTTGATTCACAAAGAAATCGGAAAATTCATTGACAAAAATGCAATTCTTCCTATTGGGGTATCCATTTTGCCAGCTCTGCCGCTCATAATCTATTTCTACAATTCGACAAAAATGTCAGCAATATATCTTGCAGGTATTTTTGTGGGATATATCGTGATTTATTTGCTTCTGCTAAAAGCATTTAGAGTTATAGATGAGGAGGAGTTCAGAGACATAATAAATATAGTAAATCCTAAGAAGTTATTTAGCTATATAATCGATGAGCTAAGGAAGCCATCTCAATAGTGCTGAAATATGCCAGTTGAAATCTTAAATCATACTGCAGACATTCGAATCAAGGTAATTGAAAGGGACAAGAAAATGCTATACCTTAGGTTAGGCAACGCAATGCTAAATCTCATATTCCAGGACAATTCTGTCGACTGTGAATATTTTTTCCAAAAGGAGTTTGAGCTAAAGAATGCAGTAACCTTCTTGAATGATATTCTCTATGTTGTGGATACTGAAAACAAGGTTTTAAAAATTAAATATTTGAGATTCTGCGATGCCAAGATAGTAGTTGGATTTTGTGGCGAAGAATTCAAGAATGACAGGCACAGTTATCACTATTTGATTAAAGCTGTGACTTATCACAACTTCATTGAGAATGAAAGATCAGTTGAAGTTACATTTGACATATAATTTTTTATCGGAAAATCTTATAGTGATTCATGGAAGAAAGTAAGAGAAATATTATAGATGATATAAAAAAGGTAACAATTTCAGAAGATCTCATTTATGACGCTATACGCGACATCTACAAAGAAGAAATAAAATCCATAATCATGGAAAAGGTAAATAAGGACCCCAGATTGAAGAAGGAATTCCGGGAATCCCTTGAGGAATTCGTTAGGGCAAAGCTCATGGAAGGTACAGCAATAGCCAAAATGACAAAGATATTGACAGAGGTTGCTGTAATATCTCTGCCACAGGAGATAAAGGAGGAACTAGTTAATTCAATCATAAAGGCTGTGGGGCCTGAGATAGACGAGATACTGAAGAACACACTTTAAGAAAGTGTAAATGAAACTCACCGTAAATAGACTAATGCTAATCATATTGCTGGCAGCCTATGTTATATTATCCATTATTGTTAGAAGAATATTTGTAGCCGGCCTAATAGATTGGTACACAATAGGAATACTTTCATCATTGGTGGTTGTAAATGCTGCCCTCCTATCTTCAGGGGGGATCGACAGGATATCATTCAGAATATTGCAGAATTTTAACAACAAGAGAACTCTTTTCCTATTTTCAGTAATTCTTACATTGGCGCTGTCGATGTTTTTAACAAATGATGTGGCTTTACTGGTTCTGGTTCCCATAACCGTAGCTATAGGAAAATTTTCAAAGGAGGATGTGGATGACGTAATAATATTTCAAGCAATTGCGGCTAATGTTGGATCAATGTTAATGCCATTCGGCAACCCTCAAAACATAATTATTTACAGAGAAAGCGTAAGGAATTTCATCTTATTTCTAAGGGTCATGTTTCCACCTTTTCTAGTATCCTCAATCTTGCTATTAATAATGATATTTCTCCTGAAAAGCAAGGACTTTGACAATAAACTGCGTGAACCGCCCAATGTAAATTTATCTTTATTTTCTATAAATTTTGTATTACTGTTGGTCATAATAGTGGTATTTTTGGCGGGTCTACCTTATTATATCCTAATTCTGGCAATTTTATTGTCAATCATGTCTATGTTGTTCAATGAGCCCTCAAACCTTTCCAGAGTTGATTTTACGCTAATACTGACATTCATCTTAATTTTTTATGATGTCAATTTAGCAAGGGAATTACTAAAAATTAGAATCCCCAAGGATACTTTGGATATATACGCATATTCACTAATCTTAAGCCAGTTCATCAGCAATGTACCCACAACGGTTCTATTTGGAAAGGTGGCAAACTGGGTTCCTCTGGCATATGGTGTGGATATTGGGGGCAACGGCACTTTGGTGGCTTCATTGGCTAACCTAATAGCATTCAGAAACATGAGAGTCAAGGACATAACTAGGTTCACCAAGTTTTCATTCCTATTTCTGTTTATAACTTCAATAATTGGGGCAATACTGCTATTAATTATATCCTAGACCTTTAGAATTCATTAATAGAAACTATAAATTATTATAAAATCAAATAATCTTCATTCATGCAAATCAAGATAAAAAACGCAAACGTTCTAAATCCCAATGGGAAGAATTTCAAAGGAGATGTATACATAGATGGAAAAATAATATCAGAGATGAAAGAAAATATATCCATTGAAGCGGAATATGAGATAGATGCGTCAAATAAATTGGTCATTCCGGGAATGGTGAATATGCACACCCATGTTGCCATGAGCAATATGAGGGGTCTTCTGGACGATCTAAAATTTGACGCTTTCCTAAATAGAGGTTTCACGCTGGATTCTAAAAGAACAGATGATGAAATCTATTGGGGTGCTAAGCTTGGAATTCTTGAGATGCTTTCCAACGGAATAACCGCATTTCTGGATCTATATTATTCTGAGGATGTTATAGCCAAAGCTGCAGAGGAAATGGGAATTAGGGGTTTCCTAGGGTGGGCAATAGTGAACAAGGAAATAACAACCCAAAAGGGGGATCCTATTAAAAATGCTGAAAATTTCATAAAGAATTTTAGGGATCATGAACTGGTTACTCCATTGCCGGCTCCCCATGGGGTTTACTCAACAAATAGAGACGACCTATTGGCAGCAAAAGACCTGGCAGAGAGATATGATGTTCCCATGACAATGCATTTGAGCGAGAATAAAAAAGAAGTTTATGATCTCGTAAAAAAGGAGAAGAAAAGGCCGGTAGAATATCTGGAAGATATTGGAATAATTTCAGAGAAATTCATAGGTGCCCATGGTGTTTACCTTACTCTATCAGAAATAAAAACATTGGGAAAATATGGGGCAACAATAGTAAACAACCCACTAAGCAACATGAAGCTCGGTAACGGAAATTTTTCACCTATATTGGAAATGCTGCAATATGGGGTCAATATAACTTTAGGTACAGATTCTGCAACATCATCAAACCACCTGGATTTAATTGAGACGGGAAGGATAGCATCCTACCTACAAAAGAACTACAGGGAAGAACCTACAGCGCTTCCTGCATTGGACATATTCAAATTTATGACCATTAACCCCTACAAGGTTCTGAAGAAAAATATAGGTATAATTGAGGAGGGATATCTAGCTGACTTAGCTATAATAAATAAGGGAATAAATATGGAACCTTCAGATGGTCATGAAATAGAATCATTAATTTACTCAGGGAGCGGAAGGAATGTGGAATATACCATAGTCAACGGAAAAATATTGTATGAAAGGGGAAGATTCCCAGGGGTAAATGTGGAAGAGGTAATAAACCAGAATCTCAAAATACACAACCACTACAAATCCCTTATAAATTCATAGACCTTTTTTCCATGGTTTTTTGCTATCTCCTCTATTAGATATTTTACCCCGCTAGAGTATTGGGCGCTTTTCTTAGGCCTCATAGCTATAGCAGGGTTTAGGCCATATTCGATTGCCACATCCCTCAATATTTTCTTATGCACACCATTGGAGATTTTCAGTTCAACAGGTATCTGCCTTGCAACATTCATGAATGCTTCATGAAGATATGGAGCAATGAGATTCTTTCCAAAGATCTCTGCGATTTTAATTTCTCTTGGCAAGTCTCTATTTAATAGCTTTTCAAGGTCTCTGGCGCTTGTATCATTTTTCTCATATTTTTTATAGCCTAGAAAAAGTTCATCTGAACCCTGGCCACTTATTAGGTCCCTTTCATGCGCCACAGAGCTGACAAAATATAGTGGCAGGTCAAACAGTACTTGGAGAGCATCTGCCTTGTTGTCTACCCTTTTAATCATTTTGATAGAATCCAGAATGTTGTTTTGATCTATAGTTATGAACTTCAAAGGCAATCCTAAATAGTCAGCCGCCTTGAACACCCAGTTGTGATCAGGTGAATCTATCGTTCCCGCAGAATAAAGATGTACATCTTTGTCCCACATATTTGAAATGTATGCTAGAAAAGATGAGTCAATGCCGCCAGAAAATACAACACCCACTTTATCTGGTATTATCCATCTGAGGCTTTCAACAGCTATCTTCAGCTTTTCCTTCCAGTCCATACAAGTTCCCTTAATTTTGATGATAATTCATCTATTGAAACCCTAATCTGTTCAGTAGTATCCCTAAATCTAATTGTAACGGTATTGTCCTTTAAAGTGTCATAATCGATCGTTATGCCAAATGGTACCCCTACCTCATCGTACCTTGCGTATCTCTTTCCAATGGAGCCCGAGTCATCATATATTACCCTCAACCCATCTTTCAATAACCTATGGTAAACATCATTGGCGACCCTTTCCAGGTCTTCCTTTGGGAAGAGAGGATAAATTCCAGCAACAAATGGAGCCACTTCAGGAGGTATTTTAAGATAAATATATCCATTTTCCTCCCTTTTACTGAAATTGTGATCCAGGAGTGCGTAAACAATCCTGTCTAAGCCAAAGGAGGGCTCCACTACTATAGGTACGAATGACTCCCTATCAACTGTTACCTCCACATCTCTTTTAATAATGTACTTTTCAAGTGATATTTCAGCATTATCTATGAAAACGGATTTGCTTCCATTATTTATGGCTTTTATAACTTCTCCTGCTTTATCCCCAAAGTCCTTCTTTATTTCTTTGAAATTAGGTTCTATTTCAATCCTCTTCTCCTTATGAGGTTCCACTATTCTTTGCGCATAGAGGTCCTTCCCACTATACTCGATATGACGTCCTACGTCATAGGTCCCCCTATGTGCAATTCCAGTAATTTCTATCCAGCCTAAATCGGTGAGTGCCTCGGCATCCCATGTATCTGATGAATAATGAGATAGATCTTCCTTTTTATGCTGCCTGAATCTGATTTTATTTTCATCAAGTCCAATTCTTTTGTAGAATTTAAAAGCGAAGCCAGTAAAATATGCCAGCGGTTGAGATTTGATGATGCCCTTCTCATATGCTTCCTTCGGGGTTATGAATAATTCTTCATCAGTATTTGTAACATAATGAATTTTAAAATCGTTATATGGCTCATTTACCCATTTCTCATCCAGGGGGTCTAGAAATACTTCACATTCCATCATGTTGAATTCTCGCAATCTGTAGAGCCCCCTCCTTGGAGAAATTTCATTCCTGTAGCCTCTCCCTAGCTGAATTACTGCAAATGGGAGTTTTTCTCTGAAAAACCTGTAAAATTCCTTGAAATTTACAAATATGCCCTGTGCAGTCTCTGGTCTAAGGAACAGGGGATCAACATTTTCACCCTGATCCACCTGAAACATTAACTTATGGATCTTAACATCATCAAAATCTCCACCACATTTGGGGCATTTTATATTATTTTCCTTGATTACTTTGTTCAGATAATCTTGATCCAGTACTACTTTCAATCCGAGGGACTCCACAATGTCGTCTGCCCTGAATTTAGTCTTGCATGCTTTGCACTGAACAGAGTAATCGAAAAAACGATCGTAATGTCCGGAGGCCTTTAAAACTGCCTGAAGGGTAAGGGCAGGCGAATCGAGCAAAGTTACAGGGCCCTCTGCAAACATCATTTCTTTCCATATATTTTGGACATTTTCCTTTATTATGGATCCATAGGGACCATAATCAAATAACCCCGAAGATCCACCATATATGGAAAAAGCGGGGAAGTAAATTCCCCTTCTTTTGGCTATTTCCTCCTGGTCAATATCACTTTTCATAATAAAGAGGATATTATATCAAAATCATAAACCATTCCACTTATGTCATTCTCTAAGTCATTCACAGGTAGTTGAGTGAACTTATTCTTTTTCATTATCTTAGCAGCTTCTGCCACTGGGGATCCTTCAAAAATAGTTTTTGGATTAGTTGACATGATTTTATCTATGGTAATCTCTGGCAACTTTAGGTCTCTAACAGTGTAATAGAATGTAAAGATATCCCTTAGCGACTCCCAACTCCATGAATCATCATCTTCACCGATTCCTAATTGCGAGGATACGGTCTTAACATCGAGGTTTGCTCCATTCAAGAGATCTCTTTCAGTGATTATACCTACCAGCTTCCCATCATCATCTAAAACTGGAAATGCTGTAATTTTTGTTAATCTTATAACTTTCTCCACCATTCTGGCAGTGGATTTATGATAAACTGGAATAGCAACAGATTTCATAACATCCCTTATGGTTTTCTGAGGATTCTTTATTATTACGGCATCCAGGAGATCATACGGGGTCAATATACCAACAACTTTATTATTATCAAGAACTGGGAGATGCCTTCTTCTTATCTTGACAAAATATTCTGCAGCCCTTTCTATAGGATCTTTTGGGGACAATACGGGCAAATCCTTCCTCATCAATAGGGATATTTCATCTTCCTTTGGATTTTCAAGGATATCTCTCCTTGTAACTATTCCTGCATATTCTCCCTTTGAGTTTGTTACCGGTACTGCAGCCACATCTCTTTTGGCCATAATTTTCATAGCTTCAGATACATTGGACGGAAGTTTCAAAACAAAGGGCTTCTTGGTCATAAACTGCTCAACTGTATCGGTCATGAGGCTTCACTCGAGTTGATAGAGTAGATATAAACAATATTTTAATTTTCTCTTTCTTTTATGATGTATTTGATCGTAAACGCTCATCATATTCACCAAGATTTTATACAAGTAAAAAATTACCGTCAAGCTCCGGTGGTGTAGTCCGGTCAAGCATATCGGCCTTTCGAGCCGACGACACGGGTCCAAATCCCGTCCGGAGCATTCATTGATCTTATTTTTTGGACAAATTTCAAATTTTAAGCGCCGCGACCTATTTTGGATCGAAATAAAGATGAATTTTATTTAATTAATACCGACCAAAATTAAAACTAAATCAGTTAATAAATTAATTGGACTCATCTAAGTCTTTGAAGATTTTCTCATAAATGTCCTGTTCCTTCGCCTTATGCTCTTTAATAATTGAGTGAATTTTATCAGGGTTAATATGCCAATAATGGATCCTCCAAGGTTTACCCTTCTGTAAGGTTATGTTTTCGCTGCTGGTTGTTAATATACCAGTATCCTGTAATGTGTAAAATATATCACGATCCTGTTGGCTCAGAATATTGTCTATCAGGGTTTTCTCATAACCAAAGAAACTAAGCACATAATCAGCCAACTCTTCTATTTCTTTCTTTGTCATACCAGATGGCTCGAAAACAATCTCTAATGCCTCAATGAGTTCTTCCCTCTTAACTATAGGCATTTCAAATGGGCTAGAATTTACTATTATAAATAAGTGATGCATATTTTTATTCCTACCTTGGGAAAATTTTCCAAATTTAACATATTGATCTTCATTCCAGGATGCTATGAAACCTGACTTAGCTGTACTGCACTGAAATTTAAACCTTCAATATGCTACCAACTTATAATTTGGCAGACGGATTAGAGAATTATTTAGAAGGTCTTCATGCTTGAATTTTTATGGGAGAATCAGGATTATAAATCAACATTTACAAAATTCAAATAAAATTATCAAGGGTTTTAAATTATTTCCCATTCATTCTCAGGACAGATTTTTCTTCAGCTCTTCAATTATGCTTACGTCTCTAGGGTCAACCCCTCTTCTCTTTGCAAGATAATATGATATCAGATCTCCCTGATGTATTGAAGTATATATCTGAGACGCTATGGAAGCTCCGAGCGCCTTAACTTCTCTGTAATTAAAATCACAAATTCTTGATGTAACTTTAAGTCTCTTGAGATACATCTCATTCATATTGGGATAAGTTAGAGCTATAAAATAAAAGAGATCTTTCCTGTAGGTGCTCTTTAAGGGCATGGTATCATTGTGATTTAGCTCAGGGAAGTAGCTCCAGTACGCCAGAATCTTGGAATTTTCGTTGAACTGAGTTTTGAGTCTGTAGGCTATATATCTAAATGGTGGAAATCCAAATATCGCGGGAATCTTATTTCCAAGATATATTTCATCAGCAACCTTTTTCAATTCTTCGTGTTCTTTATTCAATCTTTCAAGATTCTCCTTGGCTTCTCGAAGGGAATCCTCATTGGCCAGCCCCGATCCTAAAAGCAACGGATTTAAGAGGTAGCCTATGGCTGATCTCGGCTGTAGCCCCCTGGGAATCATAATTACATTTTTTACCATTTTAGATAATTCTCCCCCAGAAGTAATCGCCCATACCTTTGCACCCTTTTTCATAGCCATTTCTGTGGCTTTTAGAGTCTCTTCGGTGTTACCAGAATAACTTATTGATATGAACAAGGAGTTCTCATCAACAAATTCAGGGAATTCATAGGAATCCAGGGAAATAACCGGGACTTTTGTAAACAAATCCTGAAAAATCTTTCCTGCTATACCTGAGCCACCCATTCCAAAGATAACTATGTTCTTGAATTTTCCAGTAAAGTCCACAGAATCTCTAAAATCCATCTGTTTGGACTTTTCTACTATCTCTTCTATATAATCTCCCATAAAAACTTTATAAATCAATCAAATAAATTACTTTCCAAATTATTTTAGATGCCTAAATATAGCTTCCACAGAAGCCCTTTCCTCCTCCTTTAAAGCAAATGAAGAACGATTTATGAAGTTCAATATGGATAATTTGTGGAGATTCAGTTCCTCAATACCTCTATTGTTGGGTATTATCTCCCTCAAAATGAAGTCTATATTGGAGTGCAGGTATTTGATTGATTTTTTAATATATTCCTCAAGTATATAGCTGCCAGAAACCAGCTCATTTTTCACTGCGGCCAAGTAAAGGGGCATTGGAATCTCTCCAAATTTGTCTGCCCATATTGTAAATAGATCTAATTTGAAAGATGCAAAGACCTCCCCTGTTGAGCGATTAATGAATTCCTCGTATGGAGATAATATTAATGGAAGATCAAGGCCAATCCTAATCTCCTTGTTCAGCAGTATTCTGGCATAAAATCTTGAAATCATATCTCCTTCTTTAGTATTAACGTATTCTTCCTCTCTATCGTAGTAATAGGTAGGTCCCATGAAATTGGAAAATACATTCCCAGATCGAATTAGATTCCTGTCGTTCAGATTAACTATCCCAACAGGGCCTATATAAAGGTCACCCCTGCACTCATAATCTGGAGTACACTGAATGTCTCTTGATATGGATCCCTTGCATATTCCAAATAGCATTGCTTCCAACTCTATGGACGGGTAGAAGCGGAGATCCATAATGGAATAATTTATAGATATTATTTAAATTTCGTGAAAATTTCCCTGCATTGAACAAAACTGCTAGAAAATTTTAAATTTTCAAATATCTTAATTGAACGATTATCATGGATTTTAAGCTTCCTCAAGAAACAGAATCAATTTTGAAGATGGTTTCGGAATTTTCCATGAAAAAGATTGAACCTATTTCTGGCAGGATCGACAGTGACGAATTTGATCCTAAGGAATTATTCAAGGAAATGGGAAACATAGGGATTTTGGGAATAACAATTCCAGAAGAATATGGGGGAGCCAATCTGGATTATTTAACTCAAGGACTAATATTGGAGGAATTGAGTTATTATTCAGCATCAATAGGATTATCATACGGGGCCCATTCAAATTTAGTCATGGATAATCTGAACAGAAACGGTTCACAACATCAGAAAGAAAAATACCTGGAAAAGATGGCAAAAGGCGACATCATAGGATCCCTGTGCTTAACTGAGCCTGGTGCTGGATCGGATGCCATAGGCTCAATGAAAACCGTCTACAAAAAAACAGAGGAAGGCAATTACAAGATAAACGGATCAAAGATTTTTATAACCAATGCTCCAATTGCTGATTTATTTTTAACTTATGCCAGAAATGGTTCCACATACTCTGCATTTTTACTGGAAAGATCTGATGGAGTAGAAACTCCCAAGAAATTGAAAAAAATGGGAATGAGGGGATCGCCTACAGGTGAAGTGGTTTATAATGACGTTGAAGTGGGAAGAGATAGGCTAATGGGAAATGAGGGGGATGGAAAGAGAATAATAATGTCGGGTTTGAACAGCGAAAGGGCAGTTCTGGCTTTCGGGCCTCTAGGTATCGCCAGGAGGGCATTGGATGAGGCAATTAATTATTCAACATCCAGGGAACAGTTCGGTCAAAAGATAGGAGATTTTGAACTTATTCAGGAGAGGCTAGCATATATGTTCACAAAACTGGAAGCAGCGAGGTTATTGGCTTACAAAGCAGCATTAATGACCAAGGAAGAATTGCTGGATCCCTCTTATGCAGCATCTTCCATACTCTTTGCATCAGAGACTGCAACTGAGATAACGAAGCACGCCATAATGATATTTGGAGGATATGGCTACATGAGCGAATACCCCTTGGAAAGGTATCATAGGGATGCGCTCCTATACGAAATAGGCGCTGGCACTAACGAAATAAGGAAGATAATAATAGGTCATAATATTCAGAAAAAGAAGTTCAAATAATTTAAGTATGATTAATCCATATTAGATCAGGTGAGATTTATGGCTGGATTTACAGCAAAACTGCCTTCTTATAAGAGTTTAAAAGGGATTAGCGAGAGGATGCTTGCAGAGCATTTGAAATTATACAACGGCTATGTGAATAAAAGCAACGAAATAGCAGACAAATTGGCTTCGGGAACTGTTGACCTCTCTAAAAGTGCAGCAACCTACAGTGAATTCAGGGCACTGAAATTGGAGCAAACATTCAACGGAAATGGAATGTATCTGCATCAGTATTATTTTGAGAATCTGACAGATTCGCAGCCAGAATTGCCAAAGGAAGTCAAGGAAGAGATTGAGAAAAGCTTTGGAACATTTGAGAAGTGGAAGGAAGAATTCGTAGCAACCGGGATGGCTGGAAGGGGCTGGGCAGTTCTCGGGCTGAACTTGGAAGATGGAAAACTATACAATCTTCTCTACGATGCGCACAATATAGGTGGACTTGTAACACTTGTTCCATTGCTAGTGCTTGACGTTTTCGAGCATGCTTATTTCATAGACTATGGAACAAACAGGAAAGATTATATAAATGCCTATTTGAACCTCATAGACTGGAAGGTTGTAGCAAAGAGGTTGGAAAAGGCAAAGAAAATGTACAAAATCTGGACAGAATAAATTTAATTGAAAACAATTTTTATTTATTTGCTCTTTGTTATATTCAATTTGCTTACATAGACATATGGTACCTTTGAATACATTGTCTCATCCCACCACTTGACCTTTTTTGTTTCTCTGGAAACGCCCTCAATATTCTTGAAGATACTAATTAGGGAATCGGATACTCTTATTCCACTCCAGCTCTCGATTATTTCACCATTTTTTATCCTATAAATTCCATCCCTCGGAATGGTTGAGAATATTCCTTCCCTATAGTCCTGGAACCTGGTGTACCAGGTATTAACTATGTAAAGTCCATCCCTTATGGATTCAATCATCTCCTTTGGATCCTCTGTGCCTGGCTCCACAGTTACCTGCCAGGGGCTAGGGGATATTATGCCTGCATTTCCAGTGCTTTGAGAATTTAATTTAATTGCTGTACTTGTGTTATGTAAATAGTTTTTTACAAATCCCTTCTCTATTACGGGGGTCTTTTTGGTAGGGACACCTTCATCATCCGCTATCCTTGAGCCAAACATGCTGTCATCGGTTGCATCATCGTACATTGTGAAAATAGAGGAGCCTATTTTCTGATTCAATCTGCCAGCAAAGAATGAAATCCCTGAATCAACCTGATATGCAGAGGCCATTGGAATTGTATAGGAAACTATGGAGGCGAAAAACAATGGGTGAAGAACCGCAGCAAATGTTCCATCACTCCCCTGTACGGTCTTTCCAAGCATCCTAAGGTGATCCCTCAATTCTTCGCCAACCATGTGAATTTCATCTAAATCATCATCATGGGATGTTGCAAAAGATTGCTGCGTGGGTACATCATTTTCGTTAAATGCCCTCACATTGAATTCTATGCCTGCGTTGAAATCCTTGAAGCTGTTGTAATTGGTAACAACCTCTAACTCCATGCTTTTTTTATAAATTGTTCCTCCAATCCTCTTTGCGAATTTTATATTTTCATCAATAAAGTCCCTGGCAAATTTAGATATTTCAAACTCTGAAATCCTGACGAATCTATTGGTTCTATTCCTGTAATTATATTTTTCAGAATTTATCTTTATATAATCTGGGTTGTCATCCAGAAGTTTCAGGGCTTTCTCAGCAGAATTAACACTTCTCTCCAATTCCCTTTCATTTTTCACCTCAAAATTGTAGATTTTTCTTCCCTTAGTTACATAGACATCGAACCCAGATTCATTCCAATTATTAGTTATATCAATCTCGTTGTTGGAGAATTTCACCTGCTGGATGTTGGTAGATAATTTCCTGACCACTACCTCGTCAAAATCACGTTTTCTTATAAATTCAAATGCACTCTGCGCATCCATAAATATCACCGCATGTAAATATTTCTTAATCTCGCATGAGGTCCACCCATCCAAACGTCTACGCCCTGCATGGGGTCCCCCTTGCCACATGTTCCAGCAAAAAATTTTAGGTCTTTCCCAACTGCATCAATTGAACTGTAAAATTTTATTGTAGTCGTTTCAAGTGTAGGCCTTCTTATCTGTTCCCTTATTTCACCGTTTTCTATCAGGTACGCCTCCAGGCCGACGTATTTCTCGTTAAATCTAATATCGTCTATATTCCATTCACTGTAGCTTTTCATATAAATACCAAGCTTTACGTCCTCAACAAGTTCTTCAAAATTGAAATCTCCGGGCTCTATGAAAGTTGTACTCATTCTGGGTATTGGATCTTTATCCCATTCTGATATTCTCGATGCAGCAGTGCTCTTGGAATTGACTCTTCCTGCACTTTCTCTATTGCTAAGAAATTCATTGATTAGCCCCTTCTTGTAAAGGTACCTCTTCCTTGCCTTAACCCCATCTCTATCATATTTATAATAGCCATAACTGTGATCAATAGTCGGATCATCCACAACATTAACTTGTGGACTTCCCACAGGTTTACCCTTATCCCCTAACTTAATAAAGGATTCTCCTGCCTGTGCCATTTCTCTCCCCAATATCCTGTCAAGTTCAGTGGGATGACCTGCACTTTCATGTGCTACTATGCCAGAAATTTCAGGACCAATTACAAGATCATAATAGCCAGGATTTATGGGTTTAGCAATCACAGATTTCTTTAATGCCTCGGCCTCTTCGCCTATGGTAGCGTAGAGATCCCAGTATTCCAGTGCCTCATATCCTCCGGAGAATCCAAGCTGAATGAATCTTTGTTCAAAATTACCTCCCTCGTAATAACCAATAGCTCCAAAAAATCCCACTTTGGAAATATCTCCTTCAATTTCAGTTCCTTCGGAATTTATCAGAAACTCCCTTTGCTTTATGTCTCCTATGGCCAGAATTCTCATGGGTATTTTCTTTTCAACCAGTATCTGGTCAATGTCCTTTAAAATTGATATTTTGTCCTCCAAGTCCATGTCTTCAATTTTCTTTTGAACAGGAACACTCCATTTATCCTTGTATACCTCCTCATGCGACAGCTTATCTCTTCCGGGGATCCTTGAATTTTCTATAATCCTATCAAGATGTTCTTTAACGATTGACCAATTCTCTTGATTTATGGCTCCAAATGATATAGATTTATCAATAGCCCTAAAGGCGTATCCCGAACTAGTACTTCCAGAGACCTGGCTCAGGCTTCCATTTTTAAAGCTCACTCCATTTGAAAAGGTCTCTGAAAAATAAACTTCAGAGAAGTTTGTATACCTATTTAAATAATTTAGATATTTATCTATATTTTGCAACTAATCCCCCATCCTCTTTTCCTTCTCCTTTTCTACCATCCTCTTGAATTCATCCATTACCTCTCTTACTGCCTTGAATAGATCCCAATCCCATGCTCGGGCGTAAAATGTTCTTGATTCCGTGGTAAGCCTTCCTCTCACTGAGTACTTGATCTCTCCGGATTGCTGCTTATGTTCTTCAATATGCAAATTAAGAATTTTTGGAGTTAGTCTATTTATCTTTGCAAAACCCTTTATTCTCCTCTGTATAATTTCATAAATTCTGTCATAGGTTTCTAGATCCGGAAAAGTAATGCCAGATATGTTTACCAGTACCCCTTCCTGAGGTGCCAATTTTACCACTTCATCTAGCAAATCTGAGTGAGTTAATATTCCCACTGGCTTAAATTCAGCATCGACTACCACGCAAATTTTTGAATTCATTTCATCCATCTGTTTTAAGCATTTTGTAAGTGAATCTTCCTCTCTTGAAAAAATGGGTGGTATCATCACATCCTTAACCTTAATTTTTCCTATGTTTCTATAGTACTCCCCCTGTGACATCTTTTCCTTATCTCTCCAATAAGCCCTACTGAAATCATCAATATTTATTATGCCAGTTAATTTCCCATCATCATTGACAACTGGCAAACTAAATTCATCCAACTCCCTCATCGCTTTTATAGCCTTATCAACATCGTCATTCTCATTTACTGTGATGGGTTCGTAAGACATTATGTCCATCACCTTGTATTCTGATGGATTTATTATTTTTGAGATGTTTTTTACTATGTCAGTGCTGGTGATTATGCCCATAAGGTTTTCACTATCATTTACTATAGCAACGGCTCTTTTGCCAGCATCTACCATTAATTTTGCAATATCAATTACGCTTGAGTCCTCCTTTCCCCTTGGTCCGTGATCCATGAGAGTGGAAACTTTTGTAGAAACAGGAATAACAGGTCTCCTCAACAAAGAATCAAAGCCTATAATGCCCAGAAACTTCTTTGATGAGGTTACAGGTAAATGATGAATGTTGTTCTCTATCATCCTTGATATTGCCGTTGCAATTGTCTCATCAGGTTCTATAGTTACCACTTTTTTCCTCATTATTTCGCTTGCAGTTAACATATAACTTATGATTATTTCATCGTATTAAATTTATTTCTCATTCATTACCAAAGGGTAATTATCCAGTATTTCCGAAGTGTAATATGAGTACCCATATTTTTTGAAAGTAAGCAATCCGGATTTTCCAACTATATAGGAAGCGAGGCACGCTGCATGATAAGGATCCACTCCCCTTGAAAGGAGGCCACCAATACTTCCAGTTAATAAATCACCGGTACCTCCACGCGTCATGGATTCATGATGAAATTCCTTATTATATTTTACACGATAGCCATCAGTGATTATATCCACTCTCCCCTTTAAAAATACCACAGCATTGAGATCCCTGGCAACTTTCTTAACATTCTCCTCTGTGGGATCAAGATTGAAGGAATTTCTGAATTCCCCATGATGGGGTGTAAGGACTCCCAATCCCTCATAATTAAACTCCTTAGAGATTATAAGCGGATCCGCGTCGACTACTATTGGCCGTTTATTTTTTAAAGCAAAATAAATGACATTTTTTGCATTTTCTAGGGCTATTTTATTCTTTGACAACCCTGGACCTAAAGCTATTCCCACATTTTTATTTTCTATCATGTCTAAAAGGTCAGCCCTTATCTCAAAATACTCCCTTCCAGAATCTCTTATTATAACATCATATACATGAGGGGAAATCCTGTTGGCGGCTGCCTCGGGTGTAAACAAAAAGACCAGGTCAACACCCATCCTCAAAGCTGATTTAAGCGTGTAGACTGCAGATCCATAATAATCTGCGGAACCCGCTACGGCTATCAGAATTCCATTATCTCCCTTGTGAGAATCAGGGGAGTTTTTAGGGAAAGCAAGCATCTCTCCAGGCCCCACGTTGTATATCACTTCGGGAGGGAAACCAACATCAGCAACGATAATTTTTCCGCAGTTGGATTCACTCATTCCTTTCTTCATAAACTGCATTGTTACAGTATAATGTGGCTTCACTGCATGGTCTGATGGGAACCCTGACGGAACATCCACAGATACCTTCAGGGCTTTTGACCGATTTATTCTATTAATCTCTGAGAAATAAGGCTCCCTGGGAGTCCCCTTTATGCCTATTCCCAATAATGCATCTATAATTACATCAAACTGATCATAATTTTCATTGTTGAAGAACTGAATGCCAATCTTCTCGCATTCATGTTTCTTTTTTATGGCAAGGGGTGATTCGGGTTCAATCAACACCTTTATTTGCACATCTTTTTTCATCATTTTCAAATTTTTCGCGGTAACGTATCCATCTCCACCATTATTTCCAGGTCCAACAATTACTAGGAATCTATCTCCCAAGCTTGAAGCAAAGTTGGCTACTGCTGCACCTGCATTTTCCATGAGTTTTTCCATGTCCACATTGTAATAAATGGCATTTTTATCGAGTATTCTGGCATCCAGTAGATCGTACATAAATGAAAATATCATTCACGTATTTCTATTATTCATAATTGCCTGAATTTGGTAAATCCTATAAAATTAAATAGATAACATATATTACAAATAGAATGATGAAAAGAGGGTCAGCTGAGCTAATGCTGTGATGACCCCTATGAGTACTGAAGGTGATAAAAATGAAAAGCATTGAAGAATTGGCTAAGAAGGCTAAAGAATTAAAAGAAAAAGGGTTAAGTGACAAGGAAATTTCAACGGAAATGCATCTATCATTGAACACTGTCCTTTGGCTCCTAAGTGGAGAATATAAAGGTAAAGAGGCACCAAGGGATGTTAAAATAGGGTGGAGGAGCATAGGAGTGTACAGCTCCAGAATCTATTACCTCTCAGAAATTATGGCAGACATAATAAATGAGGAACTCTATAGCAGAGGCATTGAACCTGATACAATATTAGGGGTTACAATAAATGGAATACCATTTGCAACATTCATATCGGACATACTTGGGAAAGAGATTGCCATATTCAGGCCATCCCCACATAAAGGTGAAGGATCATTCTCCAGCAATTATGCTAAGGTAACGGGGAAGAAAGTTGTTATAGTGGACGACGTAGTTAGTACAGGTGAAACGGTATCAAAAGCAATAGAGGCTGTTAAATCTGAAGGTGGAGAGCCGGTTCTTATAGTTGTAATTGTAAATAAAACGGACAAAGATGAAATTCTAGGTGTACCCATTAGGGGGCTAATAAGGGCAAGGATGATTGGATAATGCATTGGGCAGACGTAGCAGCATCTAAAATAAAGGATAACGCAGTCATATCTACTGCCATAAGCCCCTCCGGTGAGATTCATGTAGGCAATATGAGAGAAGTTCTAACCGGGGAACTAGTTTATAGGGCTCTTAAATCCGCGGGAAAGGTTGCAAAGTTCTACTATGAAGCCGATGACATGGATCCGCTAAGGAAGGTGCCTGCTGGAATAGATCAATCATTTTCAAAATATATTGGAATACCACTTTTCAAAACCCCAGCACCTGACGGCAAGCATAAATCTTGGAGCGATCAATTCATCGAGCCTTTCGTGGAGACAATGAAAATGGTAGGCGCTAATCCTATATTTCTCAGGACCCACGAATTGTACGAACAAGGATTATTCAATGAAAGCATAAAGGCCGCTATGGAAAAAAGGAAGATAATAGCAAGCATTCTTTCTGAAGTATCTGGAAAACAAATACAGGGCGAGTACTACCCATTCAATGTGGAATGTGAATCATGCGGAAGGATAGATAAGACTTTTATTGAGAATTATGAATGGCCAACAGTCAGCTATAGGTGCGAAAATTGTGGGCATACTGGTAAGAGGGATATTAGGAACGGGAATGGAAAATTACCATGGAGAGTAGAATGGCCAGCAAAATGGCTGGTGCTTGGAGTTACAGTGGAACCATTTGGTAAGGATCATGCTTCAGCGGGAGGTTCTTACGACACAGGGAAGAGAATTGCAAAAGAAGTATTCAACATAGAGCCTCCATTCCCCATTGTTTATGAATGGATACATCTAAGGGGAATGGGCGCGATGCATTCATCAAAAGGTATACTTGTAAGAGCCATTGATATGGTTAGAATGGTCCCCCCCGAAGTACTGAGATTTTTAATTGTTAGGAACAATCCCGAAAGGCATATTGAGATGGATACCGGCAGGGGGTTGATATCCCTGGTGAATGAATACGATTCATATGAAAGGATTTACTTCGGAAAGGAGGAACCTCCTGACAAGGAGAGGTCAGAAGATTTCAAAAGAATCTATGAGCTTTCACAGGTAAATGAAGTTCCAAAAAGCATGCCGGTTCAAGTATCATTCTCTCACATTATAAATCTGGTTCAGTTGAAGAAGGATATTGATGAAATCATGGCCTCGCTAAAAAGGTCAGGATATGATTTAACAGGGGATCTATCGCATTTGATGAGGAGGATAGCTGCTGCTAAATTCTGGCTAGAAAACTTTGCACCAGACGAATTCAAGATCAGGATTCTTGAGGCTCCACCAGCTCTTAGTTTAAATGAAAATCAAAGGAATTTCTTAAAATATCTCACTTTAAAACTAAATGCTGACCTTACACCAGATGATGTCAACAAAATTATACACGAATCATGTAAGGAGACCATAGGCGATCAGAAATCATGTTTCAATCTCCTCTATCAGATATTTCTGGGTAAAGACTCGGGCCCCAGGTTGGGTTTCCTATTTACTTCATTGGATAGAAACTTTATAATGCAGAGACTCAATTATTATTTGCAATGATTGATATATCTCAGAAAGAAATCTCGCTTAGAATAGCTTCAGCATCTGGAAAAATAAGATTAAAGGAGGAAACCATAGATCTCATAAGAAAGAATCAGATAAAAAAAGGGAATGTAATTGAAGCCGCCAAATTAGCGGGAATCATGGGGGGTAAGGAAACATATCACGATCTCCCACACTGTCATTTAATCCCTCTAGAATCTATACAGGTGGAGGTTAATCTATTCAACCATGAGGTAGAGATTAACTGCGAGGTCAAGGCGCATTACAAAACCGGTGTGGAAATGGAGGCTCTCAATTGCGTATCAAGGGCTTTGCTAACCATTTGGGACATGGTAAAGTATCTGGAAAAAGACGAAAATGGACAATACCCGTCAACGGTGATCCAGGAGATTAAAGTCACAAATAAAATTAAAAAGTAATTTTTATCCAAAATAACCTAAATCTTCTTTCTTCTCTTCATTTGAAGGCAGTTCCATCATCTTATTTGTCAATTCATCTATCTCCTTAGCTCTGTCCTCGAGGTCTTTTATATCAATATTGAGGTTAAGGAATTTAGTCAATACTGAAACTACTTGTTTGGCGGATTTTGGGTCTGAGAAGTAACCTGAGGTCTCCCCCATAAGGCATACGCCTTCAACATTGAATATTTCATAGCCCAGCCCTATGAGTAAACCAGCACCCCCAATTATTCCTCCTCCAGGTTCATTCTTGGAGAAAACTACTCCCAAACCCTCCAATTTCTCCTTGGCATCTTCACTTGTGTATGCACCCAATACCCTTGGAACTTCCACAAGCTTTCCTATTTGATAGCCACCAAGGGTAATAATTAATTTCGGATTGAATTTTGTCACATAATCTAGAATTGAGTATGATATGTCATACTGTCCCTGTGAAGTTAATCCCTGAAAATCCCCCGTGAAGAATAGATAATCTCTCTTACCTAGTCTCTTAAAATACAGTTCATTCCTAACCAGCCTGGCCCTAGAATTATCTGTTATCATCACCTGAGGCGGTAGGTGTGAAGAGAAAAGATCGGCTATTTTCTTAGCTTCAAGTTTTTCAATTAAGTAATCAATGGCAATTTTCCCTACATTTCCAATTCCGGGTAGGCCTGCAATAAATACAGGCGAATTGACCTTGAGCTTACTTGTACTCTTTATTATTACTGTCTCCATCTTTATTACCCCCATAGTAGGTTAATAATCTATACCTACCATATCTATCTTCTGGTGAAAATCTTGGTGGCAAAGCCTGCACAGTTTTGGATCCGCATTTAGGACATATTTCCTCTAGAGTGTACGTTCCACACTGTTGACACTTCCTGATCAGAGACTTCATTTACTCTTTCACTGGGCCTTCTGCTATGCCGCCTAATTTCTTCATTGTGCTTATTATCTTTTCGGCAGCCTTTCTCATCCTTTCCTCTGCATCCTTCACATCTGTGGATGCGCTCACAATCCTGTATCTTGGAGCTCCCACATAAGATATCTCAATTCCCTCTTCCTTTCCTGAGAGCAAAGCCTGCTTTATCAATTCAATTCCATTGTCAGCATCTGTCTGCAGTGTCACAATTCCGCTAACTTTTACTTCTGGAGGCTTTAATGTGCTTCTTACATATTCAAGGAATTCCTTGGCTAATGGCCATCCTTTGGCTTCCTTCAGGAACTGATCCGGATAAATTAGGGCCAATTCTATGGCATAATTCAATGAGTTGAATTTATCCGCTAGGAAGTTCACCGTATCTTCCATCTTAATGTTACCCTTTTGTTGGGAAAAATTCTCTACAATCTTCAGGGCTCTTTGTTCTTCTTTCCATTCCTTTAATTTCTCCCTCTTTTGATGCTCATTTACTCTTCTTATAGAAAGATCGAATTTATTTCTTGACGGGTTTGCATCTATAACTTTGCAAACTATCCTCTGTCCTTCTCTGACATAATCCCTTATGTATTTTATCCAGCCAGAAGAGATTTCGGAAATATGTATGAAGCCCTCTTTCCCTTCATATTCGTCCAGAGATACTATGACGCCAAAATCTTTGATATTTTTAACCGTACAAACTACTAAATCCCCAACTTCAGGGTAATCCTTTTTCATTGAAATTCTCCTGTTATTTCTCCCCTGTACTCAATCAACCCACCTGTGGGTCTTGCAATAACTGCATTGCATATTATGCATTTTACCTCTGAAGATCCCCTGGAATAAGTGATGGTTTCCCCTCCACACTCAGGGCATTTAATTTTAACAAATTTCTTATTGGAATTTTTTAATTTTGTAAATTCTGCCATTATTGTTCAACCTCCACTAATTCAAACTTCTTGGCCCTAAAGGTTGGGGTGTGGTACGCCTTCTTGCACTCTGTGCATCTATATCTAATATTGATTCTCTTTGTTGGTTTCTCCCTACCTTCATAAACTGGTCTGGGGAAACCTCCATAACCTGAAGTGACCCTTCTGAATCTCCTTTGTCCCTTCCTTAATTCACTTGCCTTTTTCTTCTTAACTCTTTCAATTTCTTGAACGGTATGTCTCTTGCAGTAGGGACAATATCTTTTTACGGTTCTTGGCATTTTCAAATTTAATCACCTAAGAGCTATAAGAGATAAAAAATGATTATTTAAGGATTTACTGGTTATTTCCCCATTGTGGAATTTAGCAGGTCAGCGTGAGCAATCTAATGCTTCTATTAATAAGGAATTCAAATTCATTTCATTGCTAGGGTTTTAAAATAAATCGAGTATGAAATGATGAGAGGATTTCCTGGGTCAATGGGTTATTGTATGATAAAGAATTTTAATAAGCTAAATATCACAAATAATGCTTGAGCAAGTCCCACAGAAGTATGACCAACTTAGCATTGAGAAGGAAATTGAGGAATTCTGGAATCGTGAGGACATGATTCATAAGGCTTTAGAAAAGAATAAGGGAAATCAAAAGTTCTCATTCCTGGAGGGACCGCCCACTGCCAATGGACCACCACATATAGGGCATGCTGAAACCAGAGCAATCAAGGATCTTGTTTTAAGGTACAAGAGTATGAGAGGTTATTATATATTCCCACGGAGGGCAGGCTGGGATTGCCACGGGCTCCCTGTTGAAATAGAAGTAGAAAAATCCTTGGGCATAAAGTCAAAAAAGGAAATTGAGGAGCTTGGAGTTGAAAAATTCAATAAACTATGCAAGGAAAGCGTATTCAAGTATGTGAGGGAATGGGAAACTGTTTCAAAAAGGTTAGGTTTCTGGGTGGACTATGAGCACGCTTATGTGACCATGAATGATGAATATATAGAATCAGAATGGTGGGCATTAAAAAAATTGTATGAGAAAGGGCTTCTTTTTAAAGACTTTAGAATCTCACCTTATTGCCCCAGATGTGGAACTACATTAAGTGCGCATGAAGTTGCGCAGGGCTACAAAGATATAGAGGATTACTCAATATATGTTCTTTTCAAATTAAAAAATAAGGACGAGTACTTCCTGGTTTGGACTACAACACCTTGGACTCTTCCTGCAAATACTTTCCTTGCTGTAAACCCCGATTTTGATTATATTTTGGTTTCCTCCGAGGGAAGGAAATTCTGGTTGCTTGAAGACAGAGCACCTGCTATACTAAAGGGAAGGGAATACGAGGTCATTGATAGGAAGAAAGGAACAGAATTGAGGAATCTGGAATACGAACAGCTCCTCCCATATCTTATGGTACGGAAGGGGCTATATGTAGTTACGGCTGATTTTGTTTCAAAGGAAGATGGTTCAGGCATAGTGCATATAGCACCGGCATTCGGTGCTGATGACTATGCCATACTGAAGAGAGAAAATGGTGAGCTTTACATAACAGTTTCAGAGGACGGTAAAATAAATCTGGAATCCCCCTGGAAAGGGATGAATGTCAATGAAGCAAATGACAAGATAATAGAATTTTTAAGGCATGAAGGAAAACTTTATAAGAGGGAAAAGATCGTCCACTCTTATCCCCATTGCTGGAGATGCGGAACTAAGCTGATATATTATCCTGTGGAATCTTGGTACATAGGTGTTTCAAAGAAGAAGGACCTCATAGTGAATCTAAATAAGAAAATAAACTGGAAACCGGAACATATAAGGGATGGAAGATTCGGAAATTTCCTGGAAGAGGGAAAGGACTGGGCATTATCTAGAAATAGGTTCTGGGGAACCCCACTTCCGGTATGGACTTGTGCGAAGGGTCATGTTTTTATACCGGGGAGCAAGAAGGAATTATTGGATAGGGCTTTGGAGGTACCTCCTAATTTTGAACTTCATAAGCCCTATGTTGACAATATAAAGGTAAAATGCGATCAATGCGGGGAATTAATGAAACGGGAACCTTATCCCATTGATACATGGTTTGACTCAGGTTCTGCTTTTTATGCCCAATACCATTACCCCTTCGAAGGTCAAGATTTATTTAGGGAAAACTACCCCATAGATTTCATAAGCGAGGCCATAGATCAAACCAGAGGATGGTTCTATAGTCTTCACGTGATTTCTTCCCTCTTATTCGAAAATATATCATTCAAAAACGTTGTCGTGATGGAGTTCATCTTAAACTCAAAAGGAGAAAAGATGAGCAAGTCAAAGGGAGATGTAGTGGACCCAAAAGTTATTATGGACCAAATAGGAGCTGATTCACTGAGGTTATTCTTCTTCCAGGGACCGCCATGGAAGCCAAAGAGATTTTCCAATGAAATAGCATTGGAATATTCAAGGAAACTTTTGGGTACGATCTACAACTCTTACGTTTTAATATCCACTAATGCCAATTTGGATAAGTGGGAACCAAAGGAGGAGAAAATTATAAATTATCTGGATAAGTGGATGGATTCAAGAACAAATCAGGCCTTGATCAATTATATGAAATACATGGATGATTACGAGCCTCATAGAGGTCTTGAGGAAATCGAGAAGCTAGTGGACGAATTTTCTCAGTGGTATCTGAGGTTGAGTAGAGATAGATTCTGGAAGGAAACAGTGGATGAAGATAAGAAATCAGCATACTTTGTTGCCTATAGAACACTTGATTCAATTCTAAAGATGCTTGCCCCATTTGCACCATATTTCTCCGAGTATCTCTACAAGAAATTAACTGCGAAGTACAGTATACATATGGATCTACTTCCTGAACCAGCGAAATATGACGAAATCATAGTAAATGAAATGCAAAACGTTAGGTCCATAGTTGAAATGTCTAGACGCATAAGGCAGCTGAACGGAATCTCATTGAGAAGGCCAGTGAGAGAAGTTATAATAGGAGACAGATCATTTGAACCTTTAGTTACAAAATACAAGGACCTGTTACTCAAGGAACTAAATGCAAAAGAAGTGAAGGTAGTGGATTCTGACAATTATAAAAAAAGGACATACAAGCTGGACAGGAAGAAAATGGGCAAAATCTTTGGGAAAGATCTGCAAGAAGCGGAGAGTCAAATGTCAAATCCGGAAGTGCAAGCAGAGTTGGATAGAAAAGGGGAGGCAATCATACTGAATAGAACCGTTACAAAATCTGATACAATAGTTGAAGAGGGTGTAAGGGATGGTTACATTTCTGATCTTTCATTGAGCATACCGATTTTCATATCATCAGAATTCGATAGAGACCTATACCTCGAAGGGCTGGCTAGAGAAATCATAAGAAGAGTTCAAAGCATGAGGAAAGATTTGAATCTTGAATATACAGATAAGATCTTCTTAAATTTAGAGGGTGACAGCGATCTGATTGAAGCATACAGAAAAAATCAGCATGTGATAGAGGAAGCGACTCTATCCATTCCAAAGGAAAATCTGAGTGGATACACAAAGGAATGGGATATAGACGAGCTAAAACTTAAAGTAACTATTGCAAAAATGGAATAATTACAATTTCACCATCTAAGTTTCCAACTAAAATTGATTTTGCATTTTCTATTTTCTTTATTGCAACTTCCTTATAATTGAAAGGATTCATTATATATGTGGAATCCCCCTGTGTATAGAGGACTTCTGCCTCTTTGTAATCTTTCTTTCTGAGCAGTATCTTTGAATCCTCCAAATCGTTCAGTTTGAAATGCCTCAAACTGTTGCTCCCCAATTCCATCAATGAAATGTCATTCCCATGTATTCCAGAGACCACCCAATTTTTACCACTAAATTTAATTAAATCCAGGTATGAGAACTGTGGAATTCTCACCGCATAGGTGAATCTATAAAGGTCTCTCCCTTCTTTCCTACCAACAAGGCTGTTGCTCTCAATTATGGTCCCCCCGTATTTGTCCACAATTCTCCTGCTCACATTTCTGGCATATTCCTTATTGGAGATGTATAGATCAAAACCTTCTTTTTTCTTTTCGATTTTGGTTATGAAAATATCCGGGTTATTTTGTGAATCTATTATATTCTTTACAAAATCAATTATTTCCACGAATTTTTCTGGTGTACCCCTCAATTGTATTATGGCTTCAAAATAATTTCCTCTCCTCTTGGAACAGCTCGGACAGCTATGATACGAGGTCTTTATGAAAAACTGTCCCTTTGATATTTGTCCATTGGCATGTCTGAATTCATAAATGACCTTCCTGTTAAAGTAATCACCAGAGGAATCGTAGTGAATCTGTCCATTACCAAAATTCTTGGTTAGATAAATATGAATCAAATCGTCTTCCTGAATTTCTGAGTCTGACCACTTGTCTATGAATACCCTTCCACAATACTTGCATCTCTTAATTTTAAAATCATCTACCTTCGGTGCATTGGAACCCGAGGACTTCGAACGGCAATCTTCGCAAATTACCTCTTTACTGTTAGTCTCCCTACCACATATTATGCATTTCGTAAACACTTTATTAAAAACTAGAATAAAATTCTAAGCATTTCATTTCTGATCTTTCTTTTCCACATTGAAATTGCTGGGATCCGTCAGGAATTCAGTGAAGTATATGCATTTATCTTTTCCCATGCACCCCAGTATGTTCAGCTTAACGCATCTTTCATCCCGCAAGTAAACACATTCATTTTCCCTTACCATGTATTTTCCATAGACTTCGCAGTCCTCATATATGCATCTATAACCTCTGTATTTGTAATGGCATATGTTTTTAAAATCAGCGAAAGCGCACCTCTTATCGCCCATCATCATCCCCTTAGGGTTTGAGTCTTCTTATGGTCCTCGGGAACGGCACTGCATTCTTAATATGGTCAAGACCTGCTAGCCAAGTTACGGTTCTATCAACGCCTAATCCGAACCCGGAATGCGGTACGCTTCCATATTTCCTAAGGTCTATGTACCATTGGTAGTCCTCAGGGTTAAGACCCTCTTCAAGTATCCTGTTTATTAATTCATCTTTGCTCCATATCCTTTCCCCACCGCCGATAACTTCGCCATATCCTTCAGGCGCGAGCATATCGTGGCAGAGCACATGATTTGGATCCTCCGGGTCAGGTCTATGGTAGAATGGCTTCAATACTTTGGGATAATTATACACGAAAATTGGTTTGTCAAAATCTGCCGTTATCTCCCTTTCTTCCTTTTCTCCAAGATCCACGACATCTTCCAGAGCCATTCCCTTACTCCTACCGATCTCTATTATTTTCTCATAGGGGTATCTATAGAAGGGTTTTTCAATATTTTTCAGGACATTTATATCCCTCTTTAATATTTTCAACTCCTCCTTTCTCTTTTCTATCAAGGCCTGTGCTATTGCTATTATTAGTTCTTCTTCGAAATCTATCATGCCCTGATTTCCAATCCATGCCGCTTCAGCTTCAAGATGCGTAAATTCAGTTAAATGCCTTCTTGTCCTTGATTTCTCAGCTCTGAATGATGGTTGAATTGTATAGACACTTTCCAGGGAGAAAATGAAAGCTTCAAGATAAAATTGTGAGCTCTGGGTTAAATAAGCCTTCTCGCCAAAGTATGGTACTTCAAACAGTGTGGAACCTCCCTCTACAGCAGCCCCCACAAACATAGGTGGTGTGACTTCGTGATAAAAATGTTCATTGAAGTAGTCCCTTGCGGCTTCCATCAATGTTTCCCTTATTTTCAGCGTGGCTGTCATTTCCCTGCTTCTAAGCCAGAGATGCCTTATATCCAATAGAAATTCATCGCTCTTGTCCTTTGTGATGGGAAATGGCTCAGCCAGATGGTAAACCTTTATTGATTTTGCCTGAATTTCATATCCAGTTGGAGCTTTGTTCTGTTTCACCAATTTTCCTGAAATCTCCACTGAGCTCTCTATAGTGAGTTTTTTGGCCATTTCAAATGTTTTCTCATCTACTGAAGATCTCTCAAAGATTACCTGAATTATATTGGTTGAATCCCTGATAACAACGAAAACAAGAGGGCCGGATTCCCTCCATCTATATACCCAACCCCTAATGTTTACATCCTTGTCTACGAAACCATCGTTTAAAATGTCTGAAATGTAGAGCCTATCCATGTGTCCTAAATGACTGATTATATATTTTATTTTCCAAATGGAAAATGTATATTATGAAGAACTAATATAAAGGTGTGAAAACCCTCCTTTACATAGAAGATTATCAAGAATCCAAAGCCAGATTCCTGGAAGCACCATTTAAATCGGTTATTGGGGACATATCCATAGCTATATCAGCGGAGGGTTATAATTTCCCGTTGATTATAGATAATGTTCTGATCGATCAGGATACAGTACTCGAAAAGGTGCAGGAGTTAATGGGAAATAAGATAAACCTGCATCCCGACTATTTATTCAGATGTAACAAATGCAGCATGTATTTCAACAGCAATGAACTTTCAAAATATTATATGAAAACTTCTATCAATTTAAGAATGGTCAGGTTTGACAATATATTGGTGATACTACCTCTGGAATCATCTAGAAGGATTCCAGAGAGATGGATGAAATGGGACCTCCCCAATTTCTCAGTTTACATGGACCATGATTCATACCACAAAATCAAGGATATTCTTAAAAAAGCAATTACTGTCAATCCAAAATCTATTGAAATCGTGACTGGTAAAACTATCAAGGACATTCTGTTCTTTTCTGATTTTACCGAAGAAGTGATATATTATCAATCGCCCCATTTTAGATGCCCATACTGTGGAGGGGAGGTCAATAAGGTGATAGCAAACAAACTATACTATGACAATATAGAAATCGGAAAGATGAAGGATACCCTTCTACTGTTGAATAATTATGGGAAAATAATACTATCCAAAGAGATCACAAAGGCTGAAAAAATTTATGTATTTTCTAAAAATGTAAATCTGAAAAAGCTGCAGAAAATAGGGGCAGAAATCATACCAGTAAGATTTCCCAATTCCGAATTGATAAGAACCGCTACAAAGGTCTACAGATCATTTTCATTCTTAGAGAAGCCTTCAAAATACACCAGTGATGATATCCTTCACTTAGAATCAAAGAGCTTCTTTAGTGAAACTCAAAGCGAGGTCATTGAAAACATACTAAAGGGAAACATTTCCAAATCCTTAAGGATTCTAATTAATAACTACAGGACTTTCAATCGCATATTCCTGAACGGGAGCAAGAGGTCTGGTAATTTCCATTTTAGTGCTGCACGAGATTTTAAGGATCTCTTTTATAACCTATTTCTTGATACGACACCATTGAACCTGCCGAATTATCCAATTAATTACGATTTTGACTTTACAGCATTTGTAAGCCTTTTCAATGAGGTTGAAAGGATAAAGAGCAAAACAAAAGGAAGGGGTGTAAGATACAGAAACTTGATAATAAGTACAGATTTTAGAATGCCTCAAACAAATAAACTGAAATCTTTACTAAATGTTGACGAATTAATCGTAATAAGGGGGATGTGGCATGGATTAAAATTTAGAGTTCAACCAAATCCTGAAAAGCTAGGTAAATATTACAAATCATATTATTCATCTATTAAATCTATCCTCAGCAAGAAAGATGGTCAAGAGGTATTGAAGAAGATAAATTCAGGTGGCTATTCCATTGGTATTGATGGCCAGGAAATTAAGATTACCAGGGAAATGGTAGATGTAATTCCCATATTGCCAGATGGATACGTTAAGGGTAGTTTTATGGGAGGAGAATTTTATTTGGATATTACTATTGACGAATGCCTTAAGGAATCCCAAAAAGTCGTAAGGAAGGCTAATTTTACTAGAAAGAAGATGGGACTGAAGTTCAATGATTACATTGACATATGGGTCAATTTTAAGAGCTGTGATAATACCACAACTAATTATATAGATCTCATCAAGGAAAGAACAAGGGCAATGAAAGTGATAAATGACAGTGAATTCCGGGTTAAAAAGGTATACATAAATGAGCTGAGAATGGCACTGGCCAAATTAATTGGAACGGAATCAAGGGAAGAGCTTGACAAGTTAATCTTGGAGGGCGTACACGACGTAACTCAGATAATAAAGGGCGAATTTAAATCAAATATAAGCCAAGAACTCATATTAGAAAATTTGAAAAAGAGCATCAAAAATATCAAATATGATTCATGCCCACTGTGTGGTTCTATCTTGGAAGGAGAGCTTTGTCCAAGATGCGGCCTTAATATGGATCTAATTAGAACTTATTTATGATTTCAGTAATTCTTCAAGGGCTTCTTTCAACCGAGGAACAGTATTTAATCTGCTAAGTTCATCAACATTTATCCATCTATATTCCCTGTTTTCCCAGTTAAGGATAATCTTATCTGACTTAGTTCTTGCCAGCATGGGATGAACCACAAACACAATATTTTCCCACCTTACTGGAAATGGCTTCCCAATCTTCTCGATTTCAACATCGCTTATACCGGTTTCCTCAAGCACCTCTCTTCTGCCAGCTTCCTCGGGAGTTTCACCTTCCTCAATGTGCCCTGATATGGCACTGTATTGGTTTTGGAAGGAAGAAACATGGTTTGATCTAAGCAGTACCAGCAGCTTATCCCCATGGAAAAGGTAAACCGTGGAAACTTCCTTCTGCACAACACCTAAAAGTTCTAAAATTCCAGATTTACCATCAATTTTGGCCTCATCATCGTTTCTCAAAATGTTTAATGGTATTCCGTCTATCATAGGTATTTCAGAAATGATTGCACCTGTTAAGATTACCAATTCAGCTTTTTCATTGATTATTGCAATGGGGGAAGTCAAATTTTCCTTAAGCTCCAAAAGTACATATGAGCCTACTGTTGATCCTCTCCCGCCTTTGAATGCAAAGATTTTCCCTTTGAACTCCAGATTTTCACATTTCCCCGATTTAATTTTTCCATCTTTCCCCATTTCTCCCAGCGGAGATATGTAATCGTCACAGAGGGCGATTTTTCCCTTGGCGGTTCCAGGCGAGATGCCTCTTCCATTAATTATCAATTACAGCCCACCTCAGCAGGTCATTGAAATTCCTAAATATTATTTCCTGGCCACCATATTCCTTCATAGGCAGATAGAATGAAGCTTTTCCTGAGTTTATGGCAGTCTTATGATACTTTTTGCTAAGCGGGGCTACAACCATACAAGTATCAGCAAAAACTTTAGCTCCAAAATCTTCAATTATCTTAATTGACTCTGATGAGTTCTTTATGGTTTCCCTGGATGCGAACAAAAATACCTCCACCTCCTTATCTTTCTTCTTTCCCCTGACAAGGGACGCAATATAATCAATCTCATCCTTGCTGAGGTGCGGGCAGCCTATGGCTATGAGCTCAGGTTTTTCATGGCTCGATTTCTCTTCCATTAAATTTTTTAATTCATTGTAATCAACTACAACCTTCTCAAATTTTCTTCCTCTATTTAATATATCATCAGGCGTCCTATTCTCCACATGGAACATGCTGGTGGACGAAGAGGCTGCTATAGCTGCCCCAAAAGCTTTCAATTCAAAATCCCTTAAATAATCAACTCCAACCAGCCTGGGAATCTTTCCCGGGTAATTTGCGCCTAGATATAAGCCAAGAGCTGCAGCACCAGAATAATCTAACCTTCCATCAACTGCAACTTCGTAATCGGCAATTCTGTTATTATCCAGGTGGAGACCAAAATTTGGTGTTTTTCCTATTATGGCCGCTGCCAGTGCTGATGGGCCACCCTCTCTATTAGTTCTAGCACCTAAAATAGCGTTTGCGTAAATTAACGCGGAGCTCTCAGCCCATGCCACATGATCTCCATATTTTGGTTGCTGATAAAAATAATAAGGGGTACATGTGAAGCTTTCTTTGATTCCCATGGATATGAAGGTTCTAATAATTTCAAGCTGTTTTTCCCTGAAATCTCTGTCAACTTCCACAGGACCGTTTCTTTCCAGGTCAAAACCAAGGGGATTCAACGTGGTTGGAACCTTCACTTTATCAGCTATCTTTTTAAGAAATTTCAACCCTCCGTCGCCTATGTTCTTGTAAGATACACCTGAAATATGAGCTGATTTTATGGGTATTAACTGTTCAGCTCCATTTATCTCTCCAATGGATACAAGCAACCTTATGGCAATTGCCTGTGCTTCCCCCTTTTCACCGTTATATATTCTTTCCTCTTCCTGGGTGAGGTACATTATATCATTATCTCATTCAACAACTTTAATATAGCTTCTTTAGGATTGCTACTACTAGTAACGGAACGTCCAACGATAATGTAATCGGCTCCATACTTTATAGCTTCCGAAGGTGAGCCACCCTGGACTCCAACCCCTGGTGATATGATCTTCAGATTGCTCACATCCTTCAATCGCCTAATTCTTTCTGGCCTAGTTGCAGGGGCTACTAGACCGTCTGCTCCAACCTCCTTTGCCATTACTGCTATCTTTTCTGAAACAGGGGTTATGAAGTCGAGGCTACCGGGATGGCTCATTTCCGCTACCACGTACATTTCCCCTCTTATTGTTCTAAGTTTCTCTAATACGTCCCTGCCTACAAATCCATGGGTTATAAACCCAGTTGCACCGTGCCTCATTACTTTGTCTGCAATGCTAAAGGAAACATCAGGTATGTCAGCAATCTTAAGATCAACAATTACAGGCACCATCTCTGAGATTTTACTTACTACGGATAAACCACTGCTAAGAATGAGCGGATATCCTATTTTCATGTAATCCACCAAGCCCACCGCATTTTTAGTTATCTCAATGGCATTCTGTGGATTTTCCACGTCAAGAGCTATAATCAGATGTCCCATTGAAACTTAATATCCCGTAAGTAGATAAATGTATACTCCGATGAATTATCCGCCAAGTAATCCACGTAAACATATATGATGTTAATCTGATTATGGCATTGAAAGGGATTAAAAGATGGCGAATGACCACTCTGAAAGCCCAAGGAAGTTCCTAGAATATCTGGATGAATTGATTGGAAGAATAAGGTCTAGCATAATATTATTTATAGCCATATTCTTTTTAACATTCCTATTCGGAATAAAGGAAATTACAATCCAAGGAATCAAACTTTATTATCCATTTCCAGACTTTTATGATTCCATATCAATAGACATCATAGATCTCATCGAAAAAAGGCTTATTCCACCCGGATTTGTCTTAATAAACATTAGCCCATTTGATACCGTTGTTACTATTGCATATACTTCCATAGCAATTTCAGCAGCCATAACCATTCCATTGATGATTTACCAGATAATAAAGTTCTCACTCCCAGCTCTTTACCCAAGGGAGAGAAGGGCAATAGTTATCGCTCCTGTAGCAATAATTTCGCTATTTGTAATTGGAGTTGCATTTTCAATAATTGTGATCCTCCCACTTTTATTTAAGGTGATATTGATACTATCAAGGAGCCTGAATGTTGAACCAACAATGGGAATCAAGAACTTCATCAGTATAATTCTGACGCTCTCAATTGGCGTAGGATTATCATTTGAAACGCCCGTAATAGTAGTTCTTCTCTCCTATCTAAAAGTGGTTAAGCCAGAGGTATGGTTCAGGAATTGGAGATATGCGGTAATTGGTGCTTTCTTCATAGCTCTTCTAATCTCTCCTGGGGCTACTGGTGGAATTATGGAATTGACCATAGCCACAGTAATACTTTCGCTATACTTTGTAGGGGCCATGATTGCATTCAAGGTTTATAAGGAGTGATATACAGCTTGCTGGATGCAGTATAAAGGCTTTTTTGTGTTATCAGCCACATTATGGGGAGCATTATTATCCATAGTATCAGGCTGATAACTATTTGATCGTTTAAAGACCAGAAATTCCATATTCTATATCCATTAGTAAAAGCATAGTAATATAGCACTATAGGAATAATCCCAAGAGCTACTGAAAACACTTCAAGGAAGAATACTCCTAGGTGTTCATTACTCCCTTCATAGGCGATACCTATAAGGAAGCCAGATAGGAACATTGTATATGACATTATGGAGTAATTGAGTGGGCTTTCGTAGGCATAAAGAGTGAAGCTTGGAAGGAACCAGATTAGAGAGGTTACAATGGCTCCAATGAATAAAATTAGAATTATGATCATATTTAATTTTATTTTGAAAAACTTTGCTATAGGATCGCCGAACAGAAATCCTGTTAAGATCATGGCCATGCCATAAACAAAAAAGTAGATGATATTGTCGTATTGCCTGAGAAGGAGTATAAGGGGCAAGAACCCCTGAAGCAATAGCAATAAAATTATAGCAACTATAAACTCAGTTTTCAATCTTATAGGCTTGACAATTAAATTGGGTTTCCCTAAATTGTAATATCTCATTATGAATAAATATGTAAAAGCAAGCAAGGTTAAACTCAATATGAAGAAGGGTATAAGGAGTATGTTTAATAATAGGATCGCAACAGCCGGGAGCAAAGCTATGGCACTTTCACATTGGCAACTCATGGCTGCTACAACACCGTAACCACTTGACACAATCCCGCCCATTACCCTATTGTTTCCCTTGAGGGATTTCATATACAGAGGAATTATTAGGTGATAGTTCTCTACCAGTAAAGCAGAGGCGGCAAATAATACTAAAAACACCAGTGGGCCTATTAAAATGTCTCCATGGGCAGTTGTTATAAAGAGTCCGTAATATTCTGTGATCGGTGTAGGCAATCCTATTGCTGACATTTTGTCCGGTAAATACTCTATGGCTATTGATGAAGGTGAAGGTTGATTTATAAAAAGGTACATCTTGCCGATCGTAGCCATGAAGATTAGAACGAGAATTTGGGAAACAAATTTGGTCTTGTAGTGTTTGAAATTGTCAATTTTTAAACTATATAGAATCAAGGGGATAAGAAACAAAGCGATCAGGAAGGAGAAGATATCTTGTACCATCAGAAATATCACTGCCAATGTAAAAACCAAAAATCCACGTACATATAATGAAATGACTCTTCTGTTGAATATGATTGCTATTAGGAATAGAAAGTCCATGGTTAACAGCGCCAAAGAAAAGGGAATGAAAGCGTCTGATGTTATCAATATGTACCCGCTAATTAGGCCATAAATTACGTATAAATTAAATAAAAAATAGGAGATGAATTGAATTAATTTGGAGTTTTTAGAGTTACTCTCCATATGCATAAGCTCTGTATATCTTTGTCAATACTGCTGAAATGAAGAAAATTATTCCAAGACCTATGCCTATCAAAGCCTGGTCTCTTATAGTTGTCATCGGTATTAGGGTTATAAGAGTGAAAATCCAAACTGCAAGAAGTCCATAAACTGCTCCAAATACAGTATAACCAGTTCCTTTCATTTTTATTGGGGTTTTATTTATTTTAACTCCTCCATAGAGTGCATAGATTGTGAGAAGTGTCAATATCAGGAAAACCAAAGATGCAATTGTTTCCCCTAATGCAAGAGCAGAACCAATGGAAATTAATGAATAGATAGCTGCCCCACTCAGGAATGCAAAGAAGCCAGAAATTGGAATCAAGGCCATAATCTTCCAAGCATTGGGATTACTATATTTTTCTTTTTCAAAGTTCCCCGCAAGGTAATATATTAGAGGTACCATGACTATTAAAGGTATTATGAAGAATAGGAGCGCCAGGAAATTTGGAACTGGAACTCCAGGACGGAATGCACCCCATACTGATAGTGCAACATAGTAGAATGTTCCAATGATACCCGTTGCTATGATAAGTGGTCTCTTCGATGGTTTCATTTCATTGCTTCTATCTATCAATGGAACTAAGAACAAGTATATCAAGGGCATTCCAGTGAATATTGCAACAGCCCAGAATGGTCCTATAGCTGAAGCGAATTGGAAATCTAATTCTTTGTAGACGAACAGTAAGAACCACGGTGGATATGGCGGTACTTGAGAGGCCAATGGGCTTGTTGGGGAAACCTGTGGGAATGGCGAAAGCAGAGCAGGAATGTTAGGTATTAGTGCAAAAACGGAGGGAATTATGAAAATTAAAGCCAGGGTTGCGAATGCAATTTGCATCATATACATCAAATTATATGGATACCAAGGTTTGTGATTTTCATCATCCTTGTCTATGACCGGCGCCTTGAAATTTGTCTCCTTGGGATCAGGCATTATGGTGTTGTATTCTGCAATGTAGAAATGTACAGCAAATAATAAGAATATAGCACCAGCTATGATAATATGCCAAGCTTCCAACCTCTGGAACAATTCAATGGATGTTCCAGCGCCAAAGAATATGAGCTCTAGGTAACTGCCTATAAAGGGTGTAGCAGCCGCAATTCCCCTTCCAACATCCGTTGCATCCGCTGAAAGCACATCCCCAGTAAGGGAATATCCAAAATATCCTGCTGCTACTGTCAATATCAACAGCAATACTCCAGTAAACCACTGAGATTCCCTTGGTTTTTTATATGAACCTACAAACAAATTCCTCAATAGATGGATATAAACGAAGGCTATCATCAGGTATGCACCATACAGATGGGTTGTGAGAATTATGGTTCCAAATGGTTGGGTCAAGAAAGAAACTGTGCTGTTATATGCATTTGATGGTTGATAATAAAACAGCATTATGATACCTGTTATGACCTCATAAAAGAATGTTATCATGATCATTGCGCCAGTCCAGTACCATATCCCCCCCTTTTTCCTCATGTAATCTGGGACTTTTCTAGGTATTGGCTGAGGTTCATTCATTATCTTTTCAATAAGAGACTTTTCCTCTTTCATATTTATCACTCTTAGGATATTGTTGTGACCTCTGTGGAATTTCCAGAAATAGGATTACCTCCACTCAGGTCGGAAGTTCTTCCATATATAACTGGTCCAATCATAAGGCTTGCACTGTATGTATCATTTGTTGAATCGTATACCAACTTTACATTGGGCAACGGAGATTGAGTAGGTCCAGTCACTACGCTAAATCCACTGTATGGATCGTAAGTACTTCCATGGCAATCACAGTGAATTTTCCCTGGATAAGATGTATCATTGGGTGGATGGAACCTAATTTCAGGAGGTACGCAGCCTAAGTGCTGGCATATTGCTGAAGAAGCAACTACTGATTTGTACGGTCCAACACCGCCGGGCGAAGTAAATTTTGCACCCGTTGCTGGTATTACAACTTCAGTAGGTTGCACCGCAACGTCATTGTTGTTGCTATCTCCAAGCCTCAGTAGAAAATTGGGTTCGTTCTGCAGAGGATAGTTGAAGATCACAATTTGTGGGTTATTAACTATTAGATCATTTGTATGGACAGGATTACCATTAGGCAAGGCTAGTTGTAGTGTAGGGTAACCAGATTCCACATTCTGGTTGGGGGGAATGATATCCATCACCACTCCCCTTAAGATACCAGCTACTCCTACACCCACAGCTAGCACGCCCATTGCCTTTAGGAAATTTCTTCTGCTGAGATCAGGATTCTGATTCTCCTGTGGCATTTCAACACCTTAGTAAACTACGACTACACCTGTCATCCAACCAGCTGTAGCCATTGCTCCGCCCCAGCCGTTGAGTTCATCGCCACAAGGCACATAACATTGCCAGACGTAATTTCCGGTGTTGTTCAAATAGAATTGTGCAAATGTAACTGCACCTCCACTGGGATTAGTTCCCGCAAATGTCGGAATATTAACAACTATTTGCCCATTGTACAGAATTGTGAAGGTATGAGTGACCTCCCAGCCGCCAAGAGTATTATTCCAGGGCAAACTGGATACTGCCCAACCTTGGCCCTTAATTATGCTAATGTTGTCACTTGCATTTCCAGATAATGTCGCGTTTATATATTGAGATGTTCCATTGTAAAGATATTCCACTCCACCTACTGTACCTATAACGTGGGCATAGGTGGAATTATTGGATGTTCCATTCGGCCCAATGTTCGATGTAACACCTGAATCATAATCTATGATTGTCAATTCAATCAATCTATGTGCTGGGAGCATTATTTTCGCTGATGATTCTAATTGTCCATTTGGTCCTACGACAAAATAGGCCGGCTGTCTGTGGTGAATTGTTGCATTATCGAACCAATTATTTGGAGAAATCACTAACGTTAATGAATATGGTCCAGTAGATGTTGTTGTGCTAGTTACCGGCACAGAGCTTAAAGATTTTTCATACGCTACCCCTAGTCCAATTCCACCGAGTATTATAACTACGGTAATTATTGCATAGAAAGTTTTTTCCGAAAGCATAGTATGTTATTTAAATTGGGTATTTTATGCTAACTGAAATTTAATACCGATTAAAAAAACATAATTACGATTAATTTTTCAATTAAAGAAAAAATAATTCAAGTTACTTATTCTCACACCACAAATAAAAGTCCAGAAAGTTAATTTCTTCCTCAATTATGATTTTATCATATCCCTGATATTTATATTTTCTAGAATTGGGGTTGATCATCTTTAGGATACTCTTTGAAATCCTATATCCATCTCCCAATGCATTTGGCTCCTTAACTGTTAACGATTTTATGACTAGTCCGTTTTCCTCAATCCTCACTCTATCTTTGAAACTAATGGTGGAAAGAAGAACAAAGGGCTCATTATTATCCCAAATCAATTTGGAATTCTCTGAAACTATAACTTGGTCTGAAAGCAATGCCAATGAAATTCCATTATTTTTTGCTTTTCCCACGATAAGAGAAATCAATGGTTTGTCAAATGACAAAATTACAAATATGAGGTTCATGAGGTTCTGATAATAATCCCTGAAATCTGCATAAGCAATCCTATTTGGAACTGATAAACCGTCAGAGAAGAATCCATTGGTTCCTGTTATAATGAGGCCGCTAATTTTATCATCAACACTTGCCAAAGATATGGCTTTTATCAATTCTTCAATAGTTTCTTTTCCGAGCCTTCCTGGGGATAATAGTGCTATAATTCCAATTTCATCTTCTCTCCAAAAACTTATCTTTGAAAATCCGTCAACTTTTGGTACCCTATTGTAAAAATGATCCATTTAAGCACCTATTTTTACAGAGTTTATTTTTTCTCATTTACAGCTTCTTTTATTTCTTTTTCTACTTCCATTTGTCCTTTCTTAAACTCACCTAATGCTCTACCCAGGGAGTGAGCTAATTCTGGGATTTTTTTGGAACCTCCCAATACCAAGAGAACGACAAGTATAAATATTATCCAGTCTGTTGGGCTCCCTATCATTTTCTGTCGTTATAATAAGTTAATTGTGGCTTAAAAACTTTTTCAAGCTATT